>OCTW013383069.1_pt1 | contig 29830 bp, 24 predicted proteins | sample 1539671 | NCBI WGS metagenome assembly OCTW01 (sample SAMN02144230, study PRJEB22623) | gut metagenome | biome: sheep rumen | host: Ovis aries | place: New Zealand | reverse complement strand
TTCAAATAATGCCCTAAACTATCTATCAAACAATGAATTTAAAGGCTTGCAAATTATCGTTGATGCGATGAAACAAAATGACCACAAATTGGAGATTAGCGAACAATAGTCAAAAACATCATGACAATAGTATGCAATAGCATAAGCAACTAAAACGTTATAGAATATATGGCACTTACAATAGATGAACTGAAGGAACTGATACAAACTGACGAGCATCGTCAGTTGGAACTGAAGAAAACCACGGGTGAGCTGAAGGATGGTATGCATACTGCCTGTGCTTTCTTGAATACGGAAGGTGGATGGCTTATCTTCGGTGTTGCTCCAAAATCATTGAAGATTCTGGGGCAACAAGTTACTGACAATACTCAACAAGAGATTGCCCAGGCTCTGAGTTACATGGAGCCACAGGTTGATGTGAGGGTAGAGTATATTGATGTTCCTGATCGCCCAAACAACAAAGTGATTGCCATGCACTTTGAAGGATGGGCATGGGGTATGGTGCCTTATACTTATCATGGTTGTCCTTACTACAAAGTGGAGAGCACAACGAAGGAGATGCCACGCGACATGTATGAAGAGCGGTTGCGCAGAAGTAAGCCAGATATGTTTGCATGGGAAAGGCAACCATCGGAGTTTACGGATATCAGTTCATTGGACGAGAAACTGATACGTGGTGTTGTGCGTCTTGGTGTGGAAAGAGGAAGACTGTCTGATTTGGCTCTCACAGAACCCATTGAGGATGTGTTAGGGAAATGGAAACTTACCACAGGTCCCCAACCTCTAAACGCAGCCACAGCACTCTTTACAAAAGAAACTGGCATGTACACGCAGTTCACAATGCGTCTAGCCCGTTTCCAAGGAATAGACAAGAATGAGTTTATAGACAACCAGCGAGTGGAAGGAAATATCTTTGTACTACTCAATGAGGCTATGAACTTCTTCCGCAAGCACCTGAATATGCATGGGAAGATAGTCGGACTGGTACGTGATGAATATCTGGAGGTTCCTGCCGAGGCTCTGCGTGAAGTGGTCTTGAATGCCCTTTGCCATCGTCAGTATGAACGCTATAACCTGACTATAGGTATTGCCATCTATGATGATCGTATCGAAATAGAGAATCCTGGCATTCTGCCTCCACAGATTACACCAGAGAACATCCTTCAACCACATATCTCTTATCCATATAATCCGCTTATAGCTAATGTGCTATATAGTACAACCTATATTGAGAACTGGGGCTCGGGGGTGAAGCGCATCATGGAGGCTTGCCAAAAGAGAGGTGTAGCAGCGCCAACATGGACAGTCAATGGTGGCTTTGTTGTAGTGATAATTAAGAGACCCGTAAAGGGTGATACTCAAGGTGTCCCTCAAGGTGTCCCTCAAGGTGTCCCTCAAGATAATGAACTTGATGATTGGATAGAGAAACAGATCCGAAATAACCCTCAAATCTCAACAGAAGATTTGGCCAAATTGAGTAATCGAAGTTCAAAAACTATCAAGCGTCATCTTGCCAAAATGCCGCATATCCGTTATGTGGGTAGTGGTTATAGCGGTCATTGGGAGATTGTGGAATGACAGAATCATCAGGGACTGCAGGATCTCAGGGACAAGCGCTTTGATTCGCAGGAAGGAGGCTAAAAGGTGTGAGATGGATGTTGGAAGAAAAACTCCGAGCTCTGCTCGCCTGAGCATCTCAAAGAGCGCAATAAGATGTAATACATAACGGATAAAATGCGTTATACGAAAGATGGACAAAGAGAATAAATTGATACTATATAAAGATGAAGAAGGCAGGGTGAGTGTGAATACTCGCTTCGCTGATGCGGATGTTTGGCTGACGCAGGCACAATTGGTGGAGATATATCAATCGAGCAAGTCTAATATCAGCGAGCATCTGACAAACATCTTTGCAGATAAGGAACTGGAGCAAGATGCAGTTGTTCGGAAATTCCGAACAACTGCCGCAGATGGCAAAAACTACCAGGTTTTGCATTATAATCTTGATCTAATCATAGCCCTTGGTTACCGTGTACAGTCAATCATGTGTTAAATGATTAACTTATGTCGAAAGTTGCATTAAAGAAATATCTTGGAACCTTAGAGAAAAGTGAGGTTATAGACGTTGTTCTTGATCTCTACGATGCCCGAAAGGAGGCCAAAGAGTACCTGGAGTACTTCTTGAATCCAGATGAGAAGGCGAAGTTGAAGGAGTATAAAGCGATTATAAGGAATGAGTTTTGGCCGAAACGTGGCGATGGAAAATGTCGGTTTAGTGTTTGCAAGAAAGCGATTACCGATTTCAGGAAGCTACATCCTTCGCCAGAGAATCTTGCAGACTTGATGCTGTATCTGGTAGAGAATGCATGTGAGGTGACTGATGCTTGGGGTGATTTATGGGAGTCGTTCTATGATTCTACGGAAAGAAATTTTGAAGCCACGATGAAGTATATATCAAAGAACAATCTACTGCCGAAGTTTCAGAAACGTATTGAGGCAATGCTGAAGAACACGGAAAGCAGTGGATATGGCTTTTGCGATGCTATGCCGGACATCTACGGGGAATACGCAAGTGGTAAATAATGATTTGCAGATATAACCATGAATAAAATGACTATATGATAGATAAGAATGAAATTACCCGTCGGTTGCAGGACTGGATTGACCAGATGGAGAGAAGTGGTAAGCACGTGAACCTGGATGACATTAATCGCCATCTGGGTGAAATCATGCATGCACAGAACGCTGCTCCAAAGCCGGATTTCAATGGATTCTCATCAGAGCAGATGCACCAGATGCTTAACAGACCGTTAGAAGTGGGGTGTCCAGTACAACTGCGTCGATTAACGGATGAGCAGATGGAGCGGATTCCCGTCATGCGACAGGCTCTGCACCTGATGAATGAGTTGAGCGAAAAAGAATTGAAACTCACGGCGCAAGGGTATATACCTCCAAAGACGGTTGCCGAACTTTACGAATTAGGGAGCCATAGCTGGAACTCTGACTGGTATAAACAGAAGAGTGAACCGAAAACAGAAGAAGTGCAGGTACTCAGGGTCGTGTTGAAGGAGTGCGGACTCATCAAGACTCGTGTCGGGAAGTTGTCACTAACGGCCAAGGGTAAGCAACTACTTGGTGACCATAATGAGTTGATGCGGACGATAATTCTGTTCCTTTTCAGGGATTACAACACAGGATGGCTTGATATGTATAAGGACAACGAAGTGGGTAATTTGGGACGATTGTATTCCTTATGGCTTCTGCATCACTATGGTGAGGATTGGCGCAACACTGGATTCTATGCTGATGAGTATAGCAAAGCTTTCCCAATGCTAAATGCTGGTCATGGGTATGAATATAGAGTATTCAACCGCCTGTTCCGTTTTATTGGCCTCTGTGAGATAAACGAAAGCGATGATTTCAAGGGGAAGAACTGGGGTAAAGAAGTCCGTAAGACGGAATTACTTGACATGATGTTTGCCTTTGAAGAGCCTCAACCCTCCAATTAACCCTTACATGTTTTTTTTGATTGATTGTAATCGATGCTAATCGGGATTTACTTTCCGACGCAGAAGTGCTTGAAGATATTCCCTAATACTTCGTTGGGAGTGATCTGGGTGCCGGTGATTTCGGCAAGGATGTCGAGAACGAGGCGGAGGTCTTCACTGAGGAGGTCTCCGCTCATTTGCATCTCAAGGCCATCGATGACGCGCAGAATAGCTTCGTGGGCACGGACGAGGGCGTCGTAGTGGCGGGCATTGGTGATGATGATGTCGGAATCGGAGGTCTTGGGGGCGGCAGCGATGAGTTGCTGTTTAAGGGCTTCGATGCCTATGCCATATTTGGCTTGAAAAGCCTGGGTCTTGTTCTCGATGCGGATGACAGTCTGGTCGTCGTTGGTGGGGATGTCGGGGTAGGGCACACCCGGCTCTGTCATCATCAGGATGATACGGGCACGCCGGGCAGCGGCTATGGAGCGCTCGATGCCGAGGTTCTCTATCTGGTCGTCGGTATGGCGGATGCCTGCGGTGTCTATAAATCGGAAGGTGATGCCGCCGAGCAGGATGGTGTCTTCGATGGCATCGCGGGTGGTGCCTTGTATGTCGGAGACGATGGCCCGTTCTTCGCCGAAAATGGCGTTGAACAGGGTGCTCTTGCCTACGTTTGGTGCTCCGACGATGGCTACGGGGATACCGTTCTTAAGGGCATTGCCTGTCTGGAAGGTGTCGGCCAGATGGGTGATGTGATTGTCAATAGTTTTGGCAAGTTCCAACAACTCGCTGCGGTCGGCAAATTCGAGGTCTTCGTGGTCGGAGAAGTCGAGTTCCAGTTCGAGCAGCGAGGTGAGTTTGAGCAGTTGTTCGCGCATGGTGGCCAACTCCGAGGAGATGCCACCGCGCAGCTGACTCATGGCGAGGTGGTGGGTGGCGCGATTCGTAGAGGCGATGAGGTCGGCTACGGCCTCTGCCTGCGAGAGGTCCATCTTGCCGTTGAGATAGGCGCGCTGGGTGTATTCACCAGGGCTTGCCATCCGACAACCATGCTGCACCAAAAGCTCCAGTACCTTGTTTAATATATATCGTGAGCCGTGACAGGAGATCTCCACAGCGTCCTCGCCTGTGTAGGAGTGGGGGGCACGGAAGATGGAGACCATAGCTTCGTCGATGATGTCGGAGCCGTCGGTGATGTGGGTGTAATGGAGGGTATTGGCTGCGCAATTAACACAGTGTACTGAGCAGAGGGAGCTGACGACAGAGAGGGCGTCGGGGCCGCTGACGCGGATGATGCCGAGGGCTCCGCCTGGAGCTGTTGCGAGGGCGCAGATAGTATCATTCATATTATGGGACTGCGGTTCTACCGCAGTATGCTTGACGGATTAGATGCGATCGAGGACTCTCTGGATGAGGTTGTCGATGCTGTTTTTATACTCGGTGTTCATCTTCTGGGCGTAGCGGTTGGCGATGACCATGCAGCAGGTCATGGCACGGTGGCCAAGTATTGAGGCGAGGCCTGCGAGAGCCGACGACTCCATCTCAAAGTTACAGATGCGCAAACCGTTGTATTCGAACGACTCTATCTTCTCGTTCTGCTGAGGGTCGGCGATGTCTGCACGAAGTACACGGCCCTGAGGACCATAGAATCCACCGCAACTGATTGTATAGCCACGCACCATATCGTCGCCAGCAATCTGGTTGACAAGATCTTGGTCGGCCACAGATATATAGGGCGCACCCTTGATGGGATCCCACTGCATGTGTTGCTTAAACGCCTCTTCCATCTGGAGGTCGCATACTTTGTTGCGGTCGGCGTAGTAGTTCAGCAGACCATCGAATCCGATGCTCTTTACAGAGGCTACGAAACAGCCTGTAGGTGTGTTTGGCTGCAGCCCGCCACAGGTGCCGATGCGTACCATTGTCAGCGTGCGATGCTCTGGTTTCTCCTCTCTCGTATTGTAATCGATGTTTGCGAGTGTATCGAGTTCGTTGGCCACGATGTCGATGTTGTCACAGCCGATGCCATGACTCTGGCAGGTGATACGTTTGCCTTTATAGGTGCCTGTAATGGTGTGAAACTCACGGCTCTGTACCTCGCACTCGCGAGAGTCGAAGTGGGCGGCAACAATATCTACTCGGGCAGGGTCGCCCACAAGAATCACACGGTCGGCCAGCTGTTCCGGCTTCAGGTGCAGATGGAAGCATGAGCCGTCGGCATTGATAATCAGTTCGGATTCCGGGAAAGTTTTTTTATTCTTATGCATAGTGATTTCTTAATCTGTTGTGATATTCTCTTCTTTACGTATCTGCTTTTCCAATGCGTGGATGGTGTCGCTAAGCAACAAAGCCTGTTCTTCGTTATGGAGGATGACCTCGCTGAGCAGTTTGCGACCGTCCTCGTTGGAACGAGCATAGCGGTTGCGAGCTTTCTGCAGATCGCGTTCGATGGTGGCCTGGCGCTCACGAGCTTTAAGCAGTTCATTATAGAGGTTAGCAGCCTTAGACGAACGGAAGTCCTGAGCGCTGGTGTAAGTTGTGTGATCGTTGATGATGAAGGCGGTATTCGTTTTGGCTACCTTCTTGCTGGTGTCGGCGGCGCCAGTCGTACCGATGGCCTTGAGCCTGGCAAGGGCCGCTTGGCGTGCTTTCCCGTCCCCCCAGGTATCAGCGATGCTGCTGATGTCTGCCAGTTCACGGATTTGTTGCTCAGTATATATCGACGGGTCGTATGAACGACGTGTCTCTGGCAGGATGAATATATATATGCATACGCTTCCTTCTGGCTGACGACGATCGCTTACGAAGTAGCCAATACCGCTCTGCTCGTCAGCGGCATACATATAGTCGTTGGCCTCAGAGTTGAATGGCATACCAATGTTCTCTGGCTTCAGGAACTGTCCGCTGCGAGAGTCGTAGCGAGTGAAAAATATATCGTATCCTCCGATACTTTCTTCACCTCTGGCGGCAAAATAGAAGGTAAGTCCGTCGTTCATCATAAACGGATAGTCTGCATCCGTTATTCCATCATTTAGTCCCTTCAGGGGTGTGGCTTCGCTCCAACTGTTACCAAGCTTGTCACTCGTGTATAGGTGGGAGTGGCCGTCAGCATCACTGCGGCTAAAGTAAACCTTGTTGCCCATTTCGTTGAGGAAGGCATGGCCGCTGATGGCTTTTCCGAAGAACTTGTCTGTGGTGGTGAGCGTGCCTGTCTCGGAGGAGAGGCGTAGTTGAGGAAGTATACGTTCCTTATCAGTGACAATGCTGTCGATGATAACAATCTGCTGCGTCATCTCTCGCATATTCGTGATGCGGGGATCCTCCTGTGGTTCCTCCACAACCTCAATGACAGGTTTCTTCACCTTTTTCTTCTTTTTCTTCTGCGCATCCATTGAGAATGGCAGCAAGAGTGCTAAAAAGAGTATCGATATCTTTCTTATGGTCATATCTTTCGTTTCTTATTCTTCAATGAGTTTGTTGTCTGCCTCAAGGGCGTTCCAGATGTTGTAGCGGGCCTCAGGATTCAGTTGCTCCAGTTGTTGAAAGATGGCCTTGACATCCGTGCGGTGTGAGGCAGTTTCGTAGGGACAGAGTTTCTGTTGTTTCTGATAGCCTTTGATAGCAGCGTAGGCCTTGATGTCGGCTTCTGTGATGAGGCAGAGCGGACGGATAATTGTCAGCGGCATCTTGCGCAACTTAAGGCGTACGGGCATTGTGGCAAAGTGAGCCTGGAAGGTGAGGTTCAGCAGGGCCGTGTGGATGATGTCGTCCTGATGGTGGCCGAGTGCAATCTTGTTACAGCCGATAGCTTGGGCGAGGTTGAAAAGTTGCTTGCGGCGATTCCAAGAGCATAGGAAGCAGGGCTGCTTTTGGCGACGAAGGATGGAGGCGGGAGAGTGGGCGGCAGACTGTGCATCTAACGCAGTGTACTGAACGGTGGCAGAGGATACATCGGAAACAGGAACGGTGGCAGAGGATGCATCGGATGAAGCAGAGGCAGCAGTATCGAAACGGGTGGTGACGATATGGAGACGGATGCCGAGGTCGGCGCAGAATTGCTCCAAGTAACTGGTGTCAGTCTCGTAGCGAATATTCTCCATGCGGACGTGGATGGCCTCTATGGAGAAACGGGGGTGCTGAATGCGCGCCCGTTTGGCCAGCAGTTCAGTCAGCAGCAGCGAGTCTTTGCCACCAGAAAGGCCCACAAGAATCTTGTCATCATCCTCGATGAGACGATAAGTGGCCATCGCCTTGACGAACCGTTCATTCAAACGTTTCTCAAGGCGACGGCTTTGATTCTTTTTATCGAGTTCGCTTTCGTCCGGCATAACCTAAGTAAGCTTGGCTCTGTTCTCGCTTAATCGTGACCTTCACTATCAGCCGAGATTTTCTAACTGTCATCTGTCATCATTGTCATCGTTCAGGCTTCGCCACGCAGGTGCTTGTCCATATTCAGGGCAGCGCGACGACCGTCACCCATAGCGAGGATCACCGTAGCACCGCCGCGAACGATATCACCGCCGGCGAAAATCTCAGCGCGTGAAGACTGCATCTCCTCAGAGACGGCAATCGTGTTCTTACGGCCAAGTTCCAGGCCAGGGATGGACTTCGGAACCAGTGGGTTGGGGGATACACCGACAGCCACAATGACCTGATCGACATCGAGTGTGACGGTCTTGCCCTCAACGGGTACTGGCGAGCGACGGCCTGAGGCATCGGGCTCTCCGAGTTCCATCACCTGTAATACAGCCTGCTTCACGGCACCTGTCTCGTCGGCGATATACTCGATGGGGTTGTGCAGTGTGAGGAAGTTGATTCCCTCCTCCTTGGCGTGCTTCACCTCCTCCAGACGGGCAGGCATCTCTACCTCCGAACGACGGTACACGAGTGTTACCTCAGCACCCAGTCGCTTAGCCGTACGGCAGGAGTCCATAGCGGTGTTACCACCACCCACCACGAGCACGCTCTTGGCAGGATTCAGCGGCGTATCAGTCTTTGGATTGGCAGCATCCATCAGGTTCACGCGTGTGAGATACTCGTTCGATGACATGATGTTGATCGAGTTCTCGCCAGGGATATTCATAAAGTTGGGCAGACCTGCACCAGAACCTACAAAGATGCCCTTGAAGCCTTGCTCCTCGAGCTGCTCTACGCTGATGGTCTTGCCCACGATGACGTCTGTCTGGAAGTGCACGCCCATCTTGGCGAGGTTTTCAATCTCCACGTCTACGATCTTATTGGGCAGTCGGAACTCAGGAATACCGTATTTCAGCACACCGCCGATCTCGTGCAAGGCTTCGAACACATACACGTCATAGCCCTTCTTCACCATGTCGCCAGCGAACGAAAGTCCGGCAGGACCAGAACCCACGACGGCAATCTTGATGCCGTTGGCGGGAGCAATCTCAGGCAGGCTGATGTTACCGCTCTCACGCTCGAAGTCAGCTGCGAAGCGCTCCAGATAGCCGATGGCCACGGGCTTCGAGTTCATCTTCAGGTGGATACACTTGCTCTCGCACTGTTTCTCCTGCGGACATACACGGCCACAGACAGCGGGTAGGGCAGAGGTGTCTTTGAGTACCTTGGCGGCAGCGAGGAACTGTCCGCGCTCGATGTTCTTCACAAACGAGGGGATATTAATGTTCACGGGGCAGCCCTCGATACAACTGGGCTTGCCGCAGTCGAGACAACGCTTGGCCTCGAGCATAGCCTGCTCCTTGGTGAGGCCGATGTTTACCTCCTCAGTACGAGTGGTGGCGCGATACACGGGGTCGAGTTCAGGCATGACGACGCGCTCTATCTGGGTGCGCTCCTTGGGCTTCATGGCCTGCTGGAGTTCTTTGCGCCAGGCGGCGTTGCGGTCGGTGAGGACGTCGATGGTGTCGTTGGTGGGGTCGGCATCCATGACGATGTCGGTGGAGGGGACGGCGGAAGTACCGCCGTTTACTGGAGTGTCGGCATCGAGGTGCTCTTCGTAGTGGGCCAGTTCTTCCTGCTCCTCGCGCTTGAAGGTACCCATGCGCTTGAACATCTCATCCCAGTCGACGAGAGCTCCATCGAACTCAGGACCGTCGATGCAGACGAACTTCGTCTTGCCTCCGATGGTGAGTCGGCAGGCACCGCACATACCTGTTCCATCCACCATGATGGTGTTCAGCGAGACCTCGCAGGGGATGTTGTGCTTCTGAGCCGTGAGGTTCGAGAACTTCATCATGATTGGGGGACCGATGGCGAACACCTTGTCAACGTGCTCCTGCTCGAAGAATTTCTCCATTCCTACAGTCACTACGCCTTTTTCGCCATACGAGCCATCGTCGGTCATGATGATCACCTCGTCAGAACTCTCGCGCACCTTGTCTTCAAGGATGATGAGATCTTTCGAGCGGCCAGCCATTACAGACAGCACACGGTTGCCTGCTGCCTTCAGGGCCTGGATGATGGGCAGCATGGGCGCCACACCAAGACCGCCGCCAGCACAGACGACGGTGCCATACTTCTCGATCTTCGTGGGGTTACCCAGCGGGCCTACCACGTCAGTCACGTAGTCACCCTCGTTGAGGGCGCAGAGTTTCTTCGATGAGAGACCCACCATCTGCACTACCAGCGTGATGGTGCCTTTCTCGATGTCTGCACCAGCGATGGTCAGCGGCATACGCTCACCTTTCTTGCCTACGCGCACGATGACGAAGTTGCCGGCCTTGCGGCTCTTGGCAATCAGCGGAGCCTCGATCTCGAAAAGGAACACCTTCTCAGAGAACTGCTCTTTTCTTACAATCTTGTTCATATTTGTTTAGTGTTGAATTATCATGATTGATTCTTTAAATATGAATTACTCATATTTGATTTTCTTAAACATGAATTATCATTAATTGATCACGAATTTGTCACTAATTAATTCATGAATAATTCGTGTCCAATTCGAGGTAATTCGTGTGAAAAATCTGCATTGCCGTTAGTCGATGATATCGCAGCCCATATATGGTACGAGGGCAGCGGGAATCTTGATGCCGTTCTCCGTCTGGTTGTTTTCCAGCAGGGCGGCCACGATGCGAGGCAGGGCGAGGGCAGAGCCGTTGAGCGTGTGGCAGAGCTCGGGCTTCTTGCTGCCCTCAGGGCGATAGCGGCACTTCAGACGGTTGGCCTGATAGGTGTCGAAGTTGGATACCGATGACACCTCGAGCCAGCGGCCCTGAGCCTCTGAGTACACCTCGAAGTCGTAGCAGATGGCGCTCGTAAACGACTGATCGCCACCGCATAGCAGCAGAATTCTGTAGGGAAGTTCGAGCTTCTTCAACAGCCCCTCCACGTGCTCCAGCATCTCACGATGGCTCTCCTTCGAGTGCTCAGGCTTATCGATGCGCACGATCTCGATCTTCGAGAACTCGTGCAGGCGGTTCAGCCCGCGCACGTCCTTGCCATACGAGCCAGCTTCTCTGCGGAAGCACTCTGTGTAGGCGCAGTTCTTGATGGGCAGATCCTTCTCGTCGAGGATCACGTCGCGATAGATATTTGTCACAGGCACCTCGGCCGTGGGGATGAGATAGAAGTCATCCACCTCGCAGTGGTACATCTGTCCCTCCTTGTCGGGTAACTGACCCGTACCGTAGCCTGATGCAGCATTCACCACCGTTGGCGGCATGATCTCCGTATAGCCGCTCTTGCGGGCCTCGTCGAGGAAGAAGTTGATCAGAGCTCTCTGCAGACGGGCTCCCTTGCCGATGTAGACGGGGAAGCCTGCGCCTGTGATCTTCACGCCCAGGTCGAAGTCGATCAGATTGTATTTCTTTGCCAGCTCCCAGTGGGGCAGGGGATTCTCGATGCCCAGCTTGGGATTCACGTCCCAGTTGCCCACGGTGTCGCCTTCCTTGCACTCGCGGAGGTTCGATTTCACCACATGGTTGTCCTCAGCGGCTTTGCCCTCGGGCACTTCGTCGTAGGGGATGTTCGGAATCTGACAGAGCAGCGTGGTCATCTCCTCTTGAGCGTTGGCCATCGCCTCGTCCATCTGCTTCGATTTCTCTTTGAGCGCGGCCACCTGAGCCTTCACCTGCTCGGCCTCGTCCTTCTTGCCCTCCTTCATCAGACGGCCGATCTGACCAGAGAGTTGCTTCTGTTCGTTCAGGCTCTTGTCGAGTTCCTGCTGGGCCTCACGGCGCTTCTTGTCTACAGCGAGCACATTGTCGATAGCCTCTTTGGCATTGGGGAAATGCTTCTTCTCCAGACCACGGATCACGCGCTCGGTTTCCTCATTAATGAGTTTGAGTGTTAACATCTTAAATACGTATTTATAAGTTTGAATTCAATTCTAGCCTGCAAAATTACAACTTTTTGCGCGAAATGCAAAATAAATCTAGATTTATTTCATTCCCCTCCTAAGTTAGGAGGGGGTAGGGGTGGTCTGAACGAGCGCTGGGACTGCCGATGGGTCTGCCTTTGCTGCCTCAGACATTCCCTCGTTCAGACCCCATCTGGCTCCCCCTAACTTAGGGGGAGAACTGCGGATCCAACTTAGGGGGAGAATAAAACGCAGAAATCCTGCGCTCCGAGAGGAACGCAGGACTCTGTTGTTTGTTTGGAATAAGTTTTTACTTTTAACTGATTTAGGCCTCAGCGTTAGGAATCACTGATACAACGCTCTTGTTGCGGGCACCCTTGTGGAACTGAACCGTTCCGTCAACGAGTGCGAACAGGGTGTCATCCTTACCGATGGCCACGTTGTTGCCAGGATTGTGCTTTGTGCCGCGCTGGCGAACGATGATGTTGCCTGCCACGCACTTCTGACCGCCGAAAATCTTAATGCCGAGTCGCTGAGCAGCACTCTCGCGACCGTTCTTAGAACTACCTACACCTTTTTTATGAGCCATTTCTAAGTCCTCCTAAATTTAAGCGATTACTGATTTGATCTCCAGCTGGGTGAACTGCTCGCGATGACCGTTGCGCTTACGAGAGTCCTTGCGGCGCTTCATCTTGAACACGATGACCTTGTCACCTTTTACCAGCGGGTTTACTACCTCACACACTACTTTTGCTCCCTCTACGGTCGGAGCACCAACCTTCACTGCACCGTCAGCATCTACGAGCAGCACCTTGTCAAATTCAACAGTCTTGCCTTCCTCGGCATCCTTGATGTGATGCACAAAGAGCTTCTTGCCCTCTTCGGCCTTGAACTGCTGACCCTGAATCTCTACAATTGCGTACATTGTTTATATTGTATTTTTACGGGTTTTTTCCGCGAGGCGGCGCACGTCCGTGCACACTTCACTCTGCCCCTGCGGACTCTAACGGGGTGCAAAGGTACTAATTTTTTGTTTATTGCTTAGAGTTTTTAGCTTACAGGTGATTAGATTTAGGAAAGTTTAACGTTCTGGGGCTCTGGGTGCGCGTATGAACCAGGTTTGCATTAGTACAAAAAAATAAAGCGACGACTTTCGCAAGCGATCGCTCCATATCTTCAATAGGTATTAGCATTCTAAGGTAAAAAGATTGTTTTCAGGATAACATGTGCAAAGGTAAACCTTTTTTTTCAATTGTCCAAACATTTCGCCTACTTTTTTTAACGGGTTGGCATTGTGCTCCCACACAACCCTAAATTTTATCAAATATTAACATAAAAAGTAATGCAATCGATTGTAATTTTGCGCAATGTCAAGAAAACAAGCGACAGTGCCCTCGGAAAAAGGCACTGTCATTTGTCATCATTGTCATCCTTTCGGCTCAGGCGGCATGCTTCTGGTAGTACACGCCCGTCTTGCAGTAGATCTGCTGTTCTGTGTTTTCCTCGATCCAGCCGCGCTTCTTCCACTGCGAGAGCAGGTTGCCTGATGCCCGCTTGAAATCGATGGCCTTGGGGCACTGCACCTTGTAGAGCACTTCGTACTCCTGGCGTGTGAACGAGTCGCCGAGCTGCTCCAACAGGCAGGCAACGCCTGGGCGCATGATGCGATGGTCTTGTTCGAGTTTCGTGCTGATCTCCTGGCCGAGGATGCACATCTTCACCCAGAGATCGTAGTCGAATGTCCAGATGATGAACTCCTCGATGTCCCTTGACCACTTCATGCCGTTCATGATGTAGAGCAGGATGCTCTTTCGGAAGGCGATGTCTACGGCGCGGTACGACAGCTGTATGTAGCTCTCGTTGCCCATCATCAGGGCGCGCTCCTCGCTGCGGTCGAGCAGGGTGATGGCGAGGTTCTTGGCCTGTTGACAGACGATGGTGCCCTTGGCACTCTCCAGGCGTGCCAGATAGACGGCCAGCTTGTTGTCGAACAGCTCATCGTAGCGCTTGAACATGGGGCGGTGCTCTACGTCGTCTGTCACGATGGTTGAGAGGCTCAGTCGCGATAGGGTGCCGTTATCGATGTTGTCGCCGAGGAATTTCTTGGCGGTGGCGGGAGTGGTAGACACTACGATGTTGTGGCGCATCGTGGTTCTCGACTTCACCGATTGTGTGCCCACGCGCTCCTGACCGTAGGTGTCGGCATCGAAGTCTCGGCGCAGTATCTCTGTCACCTCTGCCATCGAGCCGCCGGCGAGCTTCTTCAGCTGCTCCAGCTCGTCCATGCGGGTGAAGAGTGCCTTGTTGCCGGCTCGTTCGGCATCCTCCATGCGCTGGCAGAAGGCAGCGTTGGTCATGTCTGAGTCTACCACCTGCACGCAGATGTCTTTCGGCCGTTCGGGCTTCTCCTTGTTGGCGCTCCGCGTGTTGGTTTGCTCGGCCCACTCCTTCTCGCGCTGGCGGGCCACCATGTCGCGGTCGATGATGGGCTTCAGGATGTGGTTGATGGGCTCCTTGATGCTCGACTTACCAGTCGACATGGGTGCTGCCAGCAGGTGCAGCTGGTTGAGCTCGGTGAGGGTGCCGTTCCAGAACTCGGCTTTCAGGCCTCCTGTGTAGGTGGCGAAGGCGGCAAAGGCGGTGTTGGCGATGGCGGGCCAATAGCCTCGGGGTGCCTTCGAGGTGATGAGTCTCACGGGTGCTGGCAGCCGGGCGGGCATCACGGGCTGGCGCATGAGTGACTCGGGGTCGACACCTTTCTCCATGTTCACGCGCTTGCGGGCGAGGGTGAGGGCGTTTTTCACCTTGATGGGCATCGTGGGCAGCTGACTGCGGCGGCAGGCGCTGTCGATGGTGGCGTCGACGCGGTCTTGGGCCTCGCCGTAGTTGGGCATGATGGTGCGTATCCACTGAGGGTCGTCGTTACACACATGGCGCAGATGGCATGCCAGCGAGTAGATGAAGGCGTTGCGCGAGCCGTGTTCAGGCGCACCGCCAAGCTGGTCGGCCACCTCTTCCACGATGTAGGGGTAGGGGATGCCCATGTAGTCCTGAGGGTAATCTCTTTCCCCTCCTAAGTTAGGAGGGGTGCCGATAGGCGGGGTGGTCTGAACGAGCGCTGGGACTGCCTCAGACATTCCTGAGGCTGACGTTCCTGCCTCAGACATTCTCTCGTTCAGACCCCTCCTGGCCTCCCCTAACTTAGGGGAGGAAGCTGCGCACTCCCTGCCGCCAACGGCGCACAAACCAGCGCACACACGCCCGTCGATGGTGAGGCCACGGTCTTGATAGGCCTTTCGGCGCTGTGCGATCTCTTCGTCTGAGAGGCGTGCATACCAGCCGTTGGCGGTGAATAGCTGCGAGGCCTTGTCTGAGATGTAGATCATGCGCTCGGGCGTGATGCAGCTCTCGTCGTAGGCGATGCCGAGTGCCTGGCAGTAGGCTCGCTGGGCCTCCTCGATGGTCATGCCCACGGGGATGCGGATGTCGAGGTGGAGCTTGCCCGAAGGGGAGTGCTCGGCGTGGAGCAGATGGTCTTTCCACTGCCCTTCTTTATTATTAAGAAGGTACGCGCGCTCGAGGGCCTGGCTGACGATCTGCTCGTCATCGATGTCGACGCACGTCTGGAAGGTGAACTCCTCGGGCAGGATGGCCTGCTGGGCGCGATGGTTTCCCTTGAACCTGAAGTAGTGGGGGCAGCGGATGGGCAGCTGGCTCTTCAGCTTGCGGCGCTCGCTGGCACTGCTGGCGGCGCGGATGCTGCTGATGAGGGCTGTCACCTCTGCCGAGGCCGTGGTGGCGAAATACTGCTGCAGGGTGTGTTCGAAAACCTTGCCTTTGCCTGCTCCTATCTTGGAGGTCATGGATAAAATTCGTTCTTGTCTCATGCTTTTTGTTCGTTTTAACTGTTTATTACTGTAATTGATGCTCTCTCTGCAACTCCGGAATTGCATTGCAAATTTAGGCATAAATGATGAGCGAGACAAGTGTTTCTCGTGCGTTTCGGGCGAAATGGGCGTTTCGGAAGAAAGTTGGAAACGGGTTGGAAAATGTCGGAAGCGGGTTGGCGTTTTTCGGAATCGGTTCGGAAGGATTCTGGCTTTTTGGGGCTTTCCGCGGGCTAATACTCGATCACGATCTTGCGGCGCAGAACGGGCTGGAATTCCAGCGCGATCATGTTGCACACCATGCGGTCTTCGGCCTCGCGGGGATTCAGGTGGCTCTGCGAGGTCCACTGTGTCCAGGGTTCCGGGCGCATCACGATGGTGTAGTCACCGTTCTTGCGCACCGTGTCGCGGCCCTTGCCGGGAATCATGCTGCACACGAGCTGGTCGAACTTGTTGGGCACCACGTGCATGATGATGCCCTCGTCGATCATCACCTTCATCACGTGAGCCCAGTCCCAGTTCTCCTGCCGCGTGGCGATCTTCGTGTCTATCTGCCTCACGATCTCTATCAGCTGCGAGGCCACGTCCTCCAAGCGGTAATGAGGCATGAACTCCTTTGGCATCGCGCTGGCGCTGATCACCTGGCCGCCCTGTATCTCGTGGATGGCGGTGAGCACAGAGGCCGCGTCGCCGCCGTTCTCGCCCCAGAAAAGGTCAGCAGGTTCACGAAGGCTTGGCGGCGAGCCTGCGTGGGCTGACTCTTGGCGTACTCCACGATATACCTCAGGGGTACTGCTTCCTCGTTATCCTTTGCCATCTCGCGCGTACATTGATTTTATAATATGTCCTTATAGTGGGTCTCGATGCCCTGCCTCTTGTTCAGACGGTTCAGCACGTCGGCAAGCAGCATGTCTTCTGTTTCGAACTTCACGCAGCCGATGTCGTCCAACAGGTAGTGGGAGTAGACGGAGAGCTGGTACGACAGGTCGCTGTATATCTCGTCGGCCGTGCCAGCCGACTCGAAGTAGAGTGCCTGGTGGCTGGGGCTCTTCACGATGTACTCGCGCTGCTGAGGGTCTTTATCGAAGTGGCCGCGCGTGAGCGAGATGTAGAGGTTGGCATCGTAGTCGTACTCGTCGGTCACCATCGGCTCGCCGTTCTCATCCTTCAGCGGGCGGCCGTGCTTGTCTACCAGCGGCTTGCCCTCCTCGTCCTTCATCGGCACCTGGCGCAGCTTCACCTGGCAGCCCAGCCGCTGCAGACGGTCGAGGATGTACTCGGCGCCCGAGGGCTCCAGCTGCTTGAAGTCGTACTCGATGATGCTCGCCAGCCAGTAGATGTTGGTGCCCGTGATGCCGGTCTTGGGGTTGTACGTGCACACCACGCGGCAGTCCTCCAGGTCGGTCTTGATGAGCGTGCCCGCAGGGTACTCCTCGCCTTGGTCGATCACGGGGTACTCGTGGGCCTCGAAGATCTCTGCATCATCGTCAGCGCCTGCCTGGTCGTTGCTCCACGTGATCAGCGTCGCGATGTGGTGGCCTATCCTCCCGCCGGCATAGATCACCCTGTAGGGCGCGTCGAGTTTCAGAAGTTTGCTGTTCATGTCCTTTTCTTTCTTGTCGTGCTGCAAAGGTACGGCTTTTTCGCCAATCCGCCAAATATTCGCTCACATTGTTGATGACAATGATGACAAATGACAGTTCGCTTTTCGCCGCTGCCATCGCTCACTCACTTAGGCATGAAATAATTGATATTTATATCATTATTATATATATTATATATAATATATATAATAATGTTTCTATTTACGTATTTTTCTCCTTCTTCTCAGTCGCCGATGATGACGCTGTCATTTGTCATCATTGTCATCATCGCCGCCTCGCCTCACCACATGCTTTGCCTCGCTTCGCCATACGCTCCGATTATGAAATATCTTTACACTGCCTTGCGTACACACCCGCGTTCCCGCTTTAATGCCTCGAAAACGGCACTTTCGTTAGTCTAAAGTTACGTTTTCCTTAGCCCAAAGTTACGTTTCTCCCTGCCTGAAAGCCGTCCGCCCTATCAACTTGATTATCAGGCAGATGCGGATTTCTTGCCAATTTTGAATATTCTTTACATTATTATGCCCGTGTGTGTCAGGATTGCAACGGTGGGCTATAGCTGTGGCAGGGTGAGCTTGTAGATTTGTGGCAGCTGCTTGCGGGCGGCGGCTTCACCTTGCTGGATCATGATGGCAGACTTCTTGTTGCCGAAACTGGTCACATCGGTATCGGGCATCGAGGGCTTGATGCCAGCTTCTTCGAGCACCTTGAGCACTCCCACCTCTGCTGCTCCCTTGGCACCGCCCCCTCCGAGGGCGAGGCCGATCTTCGGCTGCGCCACGGCTGTGACAGCCGCCAGTGCGAGGCATAGGGTTATGTTGATCAGTCGTTTCATTTCTTCTGTAGTTTCTTCAGCCGTCGGCGGGCATCGCCGGCTTCGGGATAGAGTTCGAGGGCCTTCTCGTAGTTGCGGATGGCGGCGTCGGTCATGTGCTCATGCTCGCACTCGCGCCCCATGATGGTGTACTCGGCGGCCAGCCGCTTCAGCAGTTCCTGCTTCTCGTTGAGCTGTGCCTCGAGGGCCTCGATCTGTCGGGCGTGCTGCTGTTGCAGCTCTTCGATGGTGCGCTTCTGGCGGCTGATGATCTCCAGCTTGCGGCGGATGTATCGGCGGATGTGGGGCTTCTCGATATCGTAGCGCAGATGGATGGCGGTGAAGAAGTGGTCGAGGAATCTGGCGAAGTCCTGACAGTCGAAGGCCCGGATGGCATCGCGGTACTCGCGGTCGGCCCTGCCTTCCTCGAGGGCTTTGGCGATGAGTGCCTGGTCGTTGTAGCGGCTGGCGAACTGCACTACCTCGGCCCTGACGAAGACGTCGCTCTGGCGGATGGGCTCGCGCAGGGTGATGCCTTCGAGCGAGGTGCATCGCGAGAGGGCCACGTAGGTCTGACCGCCGGCAAAGGCGCCGCCTCCCCCGAAGTCGATCGCCACCTGCTGGAACGTGAGTCCCTGGCTCTTGTGCACGGTGATGGCCCACGCCAGGCGGATGGGGAACTGGGTGTAGGTGCCGAGCAGTTCTTCCTCGATCTTCTGCTCCTTCTCGTTGAAGGTGTAGCGCATGTTCTCCCACACCTCGCGCTCCACGTCGAACTCCTGTGCCTGCTCGTTGATGATGCCGATCACGCCCGCCTCCTCGTCGATGTAGTCGATGGTGCCCAGGGTGCCATTCACCCAGCGCTTGTCCTTGTCGTTCTTGATGAAGATGACCTGTGCGCCTGGCTTCAGCTGGAGCTCCATCGGCGTGGGCAGGGATGTCTCGGGGAAGTCACCCTTGATGGTGCCGAAGAATACGGATGGCGAGCCTTCGAGCGCCGAGAGCTGCTGCTCGTTGATGTAGTCAACGATGTCGCGTCGGGTAGCGAGGGTGATCTGGAGGGATTCTCGAGGAGTGTGGAGTGTGTTTCGAGGAGTGTGGAGTGAGGAGTGAGGAGAGAGATTACTTGAGTGCGCGATTTCTGCTGCAGGAGTATTCTCACTCCTCCCTCCACACTCCTCACTCCTCGAAAATTCCCTCGAAACAACCCTCTGATTGAGCATGGCCAGATCTGCCTGCGAGGCTTGGTTCTGGCGGATGCGGTCGAGGATGGCGATGAAGGTGGGGTCGCTCTGGCGGTACACCTTCCGCAGCTCGATACTGACGATGGGCATCTGCTGCCACACCTTCGCGTTGAAGAAGTAGGGTGAGGGGTAGAAGGGCTGCAGCAACTGGCGCTCGTCGTCCTTCAGCACAGGCTCCAATTGGAAGATATCTCCTACGAGCAGCAGTTGCTTGCCGCCGAAGGGCTCGGGAGTGCGGGTGTAGATGCGCAGCACCTTGTCGATGAAGTCGATGATATCGGCGCGCACCATCGAGATCTCGTCGATGATGATCAGCTCCACCTCGCGTATCAGCTTGCGCTGGGCACCGGTGTACTTCAGCGTCTCCTTGATGTGGCGGCGGTCGTAGCGGGCATCGTTGGGCAGCAGGGGATGGAAGGGCAGGCGGAAGAAGCTGTGCAGGGTGGAGCCGCCCGCGTTGATGGCTGCGATGCCCGTGGGGGCAAGGATCACGTGCTTCTTCTTCGTGTGCTGCGCCACGTATCTCAGAAACGTGCTCTTGCCCGTGCCAGCCTTTCCCGTGAGGAAGAGCGAGCGGCGCGAGTAGTTCACGATCTGCAGCGCGTCTTGCCACTCCTTGTTGTCGAGATCGAGTTCATGCTGTTCCATTCAGACACTCTTGCTATGTGCAGATGATGACAATGATGACAAATGACAGTGTCATTTTTCTCTCTCCCCACTTTATTCCTCTTTCGTGGCCTCTGTGTTCGTAGGCTCTGCTGTCGGCTCCTGGCTCACGTCGTCACCCTCTTCGTCAGCAGGCTGCTCGACGGGATTGCCTTGTTCGTCGTATTCGATATACTCGTCGATGCCATCGATGCCGAGCGAGTCGATGCTGATGGAGTCAGAGTCGGCAGGGGCGGTGTAGTAACCGCTACAGTCGTACATCGTCTCGTAGAGCCCCGTGTCGTGCTTGGGCGCGTCGAACTTTGCGCGGTATTTCTTGAAGGCCTTGTCGTTGAGCACGGAGCCGAGGAAGTATCCGCAGATGGGCAGGGCCGTGCGGTTGCCCTGTCCGAGCATGCCCGTGCGGAAGTGTATCGAACGGTACTCGCCGCCCACCCAGGCGCCTACCACCAGTTTCGGCGTCGTGCCAATGAACCAGGCGTCGGAGTGGTTGTTCGAGGTACCTGTCTTGCCGCCGAAGTCGGTATCGGCGGCCTTGTCGTAGCCAACGAAGCCCATCAGGCGCGAACTGGTGCCACTCATGCCGCCCTTGAGCAACTGCTGCACGAGGAAGGCCGAGCGGTAGGGTATCACCTGCTTGGTCTCTGTCGGGGCCTCGTAGATCACGTTGCCGTCACGGTCTTCAATCTTTGTCACGAGGATGGGATCGATGTGCTTGCCGTCGTTCACGGGCGTGCAGTAAGCGTTCACCATCTCCAGCAGGTTCACATCGCTGGCACCGAGTGTGAGCGAGGGCGTGGGGTCGAGTTTCGACTTGATGCCCATGTTGTGGGCGGTGTTCACGATGTTCTCGATGCCGCACTCCTGACCCAGGCGGACAGCTATCGAGTTGATGCTCATGGCGAAGGCCTGCTTCAGCGTGACGTTCGCACCCGAGAAGTGGCCGTCGGCATTGGTGGGGGCCCAGGTCACCTCCTCGCCGTGGTCGTAAACCTTCATGGCGAAATACTCGTCCTTGCGGGTGTCGCAGGGCGAGATGCCCTGGTTCATCGCCTCGGTGTAGACGAAGAGCTTGAACGTGGAACCGGGCTGTCGCATAGCCGTCACCTTGTCGTATTTCCATGAGTGGAAGTCGATGTCGCCCACCCACGCCTTCACGTGGCCCGTCTGGGGTTCCATCGCCACGAAGCCGCAGTGCATGAAGCGCACCATGTAGCGGATGGAGTCCATCGTGGAGAGTTCCTTTACCACCTGGCCCTTGTCGTAGTCGAACACCTTCACGGGGTGGGGCAGGTTCAGGTAGTAGCGGATGGAGTCCTCGTTGCCGTCGAATTTCTTCGATAGGTATTTGTAGACCGGCTGACGCTTGGCGATGTCCTCGATGAAGTTCTTGATCTCCTGGTGGTGCTCATCTTGCCAGGGGTTGGTAGAGCCCCAGTGGTTGTTGAACGTCTGCTGCACCTGCTTCATCTGCTTCACGGCGGCCTCCTCGGCATACTGCTGCATGCGCGAGTCGAGCGTGGTGTAGATCTTCAGCCCTTCGGTGTAGAGGGCGTTGCGATTGTTGTAGTAGTCCTCGCACCAGTCTTTCAGATAGTCGGATACGGCCTCACGGAAATAGTTGGCATCGCCGTCGTAGGCCGACTCCACGCTGTAATCGAGCTTGATCTCGAGTTGTTTCAGCGAGTCGCAGGCTGCCTGGCTGAGATGGCCGTGCTGGCACATCAGGTCGAGCACGATGTTGCGGCGCTTCAGGGCGTTGTCGGGATTGATGAGGGGATTATAATAGGTGGTGGCCTTGAGCATCCCCACGAGGATGGCGGCATGCTCGGGCTTCAGATCCTTGGGCGAGCAGCCGAAGTAGGTCTTGCACGCCGTCTTGATGCCGAAGGCGTTGGAGCCGAAGTCTACGGTGTTGGCATACTGCGTCAGGATCTCGTTCTTCGTGAAGAAGAACTCCAGTTTGTAGGCCGTGATCCACTCCTTGCTCTTCATGATGAGCATCTTCAGCCCAGGGATGTTGCCCAGAAGTCCGCGCGAGTATTCAGAACGCGTGCGGAACAGATTCTTCGCCAGCTGCTGGGTGATGGTCGACGCACCACGGGCATCCCGGTGGAGGATGTAGTCCTTGGCCACGGCCACGAAGGCAGTGTAGTCGATGCCATGATGACTGTAGAAGTGCTCGTCTTCGGTAGAGATGAGTGCCTGCCAGAATACGGGGTTCACTTCCTCGTAGGTCACGGGAGTGCGGTTCTCGCTGAAGAACTTGCCAATCATCTTGCCGTCGGCGCTATAGATCTGCGAGGCAGCAGCAGGGCGCTTGTTCTTGATGGTCGACATTGATGGCGACTTGCCGAAGAGCCAGAGGAAATTGATGTCGACGGCTCCCAGGTAGAGGAAGAAGGCTACGATGACAGATATGACAAATGACAGTAGCTTAATATACCATGGGCGTCCCTTATAGAGTCCCTTGTACCACTGCCAGGCGCCTGCCAGTTTCCGGCTGCACCAACGCAAAGAGTCGGTTATCTTGTTTGCTGATTCGTTACTCATAGTCTTGAGATATGTAGTTCATTATTGATGTTTTGTTTTCTGGATGAAACCATCTGATCTGTTCGTCTTTCTTGTACCAGGTGAGTTGTTTGCGGGCGTAGCGGCGGGTGTTGCCCTTAATGCGTTCCACGGCCTCGTCAAGTGGCCAGCGGCCGTCGAGGTAGTCGAACAGCTCTTTATAGCCCACCGTGTTCAGGGCGTTCAGGCTGCGCTGGGGATACAAGGCGCTCGCCTCGGCGAGCAGACCTGCTGCCATCATCGCGTCTACACGGGCGTTGATGCGTTGGTAGAGCTCCTCCCGAGGACGGTCGAGACCGATCTTCACGATGCGAAAAGGGCGCTCTTTCTTGCTGCGCTTGCGAAAGGAGGTGTAGGTCTTGCCTGTCATCACGCAGATCTCGAGGGCGTGAACCACGCGTCGCGGGTTTTGGCGGTCTACTTCATTGTAATAGTCGGGGTCGAGTTGTCTCAGTTCCTCGCAGAGCGCCTCCAATCCCTCTTCCTTCAACCGCCGCTTCATCGTATCACGTGTCTCGTCGTCGATAGTTGGTATGTCGTCGATACCATAGCATACAGCGTCAATATACATCATGCTGCCTCCTGAGAGAAGTGCGTAGTCGTGTGACCGGAACTCTGTATCCAACAGTTCAAGCGCCTGCTGTTCGTAGAGCGATGCGCTGTAGTAGTCGTTGATACTCAGGGTGCCCACGAAATAGTGCTTCACCTCGCGCAACTCTGCCTCTGTGGGGCGCGCCGTGCCGATCTTCAGCTCCTTGTAGATCTGGCGGGAGTCGGCATTGATGACTGGGATGCCAAAGTGTTTGGCAATATCCAGGCTGATGGCCGTCTTTCCAACGGCGGTGGGACCGGTGAGGACGATGAGCGTTTTATCCGTAAACCGTAATCTGTAAACCGTAACCTATCTTATGACGCCACGCTTAGAGCTCTCGATGAACGAGCAGATATATTCTACCTCCTTCGAGTCGGGGAACTGTTCGCGAGCCATTGCGCAACCGTCTTTCAGCACGCCCTGAGAGTAGACGATGCGGTAGGCCTCGTGAATGGCTTCGATGGTCTCGCGTGGGAATCCTCTGCGGCGCAGACCTACAAGGTTTACGCCAGCAAAACGTACAGGCTCCTTGCCCGCCATCACGTAGGGGGGGATGTCCTGCGAGGTGCGCGTGCCACCCTGGAACATGATATAGCTGCCCACACGACAGAACTGGTGAAACAGACAGGTTGCAGAGATGATGGCGTAGTCGTCGACCACCACCTCGCCAGCGAACTTTGTGGAGTTGCCGATGATGCAGCCGTTACCTATCACGCAGTCATGGGCCACATGCATGTTCTCCATCAGCAGGTTGCCGTTGCCAACGACGGTCTTGCCCTTCGAGGCTGTGCCTCGGCTGATGGTGACGTTCTCGCGGATGGAGTTGTTGTCGCCAATCTCGCAAGTGGTCTCCTCACCCTGGAACTTCAGGTCTTGGGGCTTGGTGGAGATGCTGGCACCTGGGAAAAACTCATTGTCGTTGCCAATACGGGCGCCGAAATGGACGGTCACATTGTTAAGGAACTTGTTATTGTCGCCGATGACGACATTCTTGTCGATGACACAGAACGGGCCGATGATGTTGTTGTCGCCAATCTTGGCCTCTGGATCGATTACTGCCAGGGGATGTATCTGATTTGCCATATATTATGCTATTTGTTTTTAACGATTTGTGCAGTGAACGTAGCTTCAGCCACCACGTGGTCGCCAACGAAGATGTAGCCCTTCATCGACGAGATGCCGTGACGGACAGGTGCCAGCAGGTCGACTTTGAAGATGAGGGTATCGCCAGGCACCACCTTCTGACGGAACTTCACGTCGTCGATCTTCATAAAGTATGTGCTCCACTCACTGGGATTCTCAAGGGTGTTCAGCACCAGCAGACCTCCGCATTGTGCCATCGCCTCAATTTGCAGCACGCCCGGCATCACGGGCTCCTGTGGGAAATGCCCCTGAAAGAAAGGTTCATTGGCCGTGATGTTCTTGATGCCTACGATGGTGGTGGCACCCAGGGCGATGACCTTGTCTACCAGCTGCATCGGATAGCGGTGGGGCAGCAGCTCGCGGATGCGGTTCACATCCATTACGGGCTCCTCGTTAGGGTCATAGAAGGGTGCCTGCACCTCGTGCTTGCGTATCTCCTTGCGCATCAGACGGGCAAACTTATTGTTGATCGTATGCCCAGGACGGGTGGCAATGATGCGGCCTTTAATGGGCTTGCCGATGAGGGCCATGTCGCCAATCACGTCGAGCAGCTTGTGGCGTGTACACTCGTTGTCCCATTGCAGGGGCTTATGTTGTATGTAGCCTAAATCGGTAGCGTCGCGATGCTCCACGTGCAGCATGTCGGCAAGCTTGTCGAGACGCTCCTGAGTGGTCTGTCGCTCATAGATGACGATGGCGTTGTCGAGGTCGCCGCCCTTGATGAGGTTGGCCTGCAGCAGCGGCTCAATGTCTCGCACAAATACAAAGGTGCGGGCAGAGGCAATTTCGGTGATGTAGTCGGCCCTGTCGTCGAGACTGGCAAACTGAGAGTTGATGAATTTCGATTCGAAGGAGCACATGGCAGTGATAGACATCTCATCGTCGGGCAGGATGGTGATGCAAGAGCCTGTCTGCTCATCCTTTACCTCGATCTTCTTACGGATGATATAGTAGTCTTTGGGTGCGTTCTGCTCCTCGATGCCAATCTCCTGAATCTTCTCCACATACTTGATGGCAGAGCCGTCGAGGATAGGGAACTCAGGACCGTTCACCTGCATCAGACAGTTGTCAATGCCCAGCGCATAGAGTGCTGAGAGACCGTGCTCTACGGTGGACACCCTTGCGTCGCCCTTGCCTAAGACCGTACCACGCTGGGTGTCGACCACATTCTCGGCGATGGCGTCGATCACGGGCTCTCCCTCCATGTCGATACGTTGGATCTTGTAGCCTGTATTCTCTGGAGCAGGATTGAAGGTGACGGTTAGGTTCAATCCCGTATGCAGTCCTTTACCGAACAGTGAGAAACTGCCCTTAAGTGTCGTTTGTTTCATGTTTAATCTTCGTTTTTAACTTTTCCTTTCAGTTCCTCTATCTCTTTCTCGAGCTTTGCCAGCTGCTTGTACATGTCGGGCAACTTAGCGTCGAGGGCGCGCGCCTTGAAGAATACCTTTGGATCGATGGCAGGCGTGCCGATAAGCTGCTGACCGCTCTTCGTGTTGCTGATAACACCTGCCTGAGCTCCAATGAATGTCTTATCCGCAATCTTGATGTGGCCAGAGAAACCAGCCTGTCCGCCCACCATGCACCAGGCTCCGATCTTGGTGGAACCTGCCAGACCTACCTGTGCTGACATCACAGTGTTCTCGCCGACCTCGCAGTTGTGAGCCACCTGGATGAGGTTGTCGAGTTTTACGCCCTTGTGGATCACCGTCTGTCCCATTGTCGAACGGTCTATGCAGGTATTTGCGCCAATCTCCACATCGTCTTCGATGATCACGATACCGATTTGTGGAATCTTCGTGTAACCCTCGGTATTGGGAGCGAAGCCGAAGCCGTCGGCACCAACGACGCTGCCTGCATGGATTGTCACATTATTTCCTATTTTGCATCCCTGATAGACTGTAACGTTGGGATAAAGCAGACATTTGGTGCCGATGGTCACGCCGTCGCCCACAACCGTGTTAGGATAGATCTGTGTGCCGTCGCCAACGACAGCGCCATCGCCGATGACTGCAAAGGGGCCGATATACACATCCTGGCCTATCTTCGCACTGGGCGAGATGCTCGCCTTGTTGTCGATACCTTTCTTCGCAGGCTTCATCGATTCGTAGAGTTGTAACAGACGAGCCACGCACTCATAGGCATTGGCTACACGTATGAGTGTAGCCGCAACGGGCTTCTCCAGCTTGACGTCTTCGTTGATAAGCACGATGCTTGATTTCGTCTCGTACAGGTAGTGGGTGTATTTGGGATTAGACAGGAAGGAGATGGCACCTGGCACACCTTCCTCTATTTTTGCGAATGTGCGGACAGCGGCATTCTCGTCTCCTTCTATGCGCCCTCCTGTAAATTCAGCGATCTGTTTGGCTGTAAATTCCATATTCACTGTTTTAATTGTTTGCAAAGATAGCAAAAATTACTCAAAACGTTGATAACAAAAATAATATTTTCTTATTTTTTTAGAAAGTAATTGAACATTTAGCAATTCGGATGCCTCAGAAATGTCTTTGATTTCCCCGTTTTTGTAAAGTATTGCGATGTTATCGTCATCTACGTTATACATGTCTTTTGAGATGGTCGACAGATTCATCAAGTAGTGGGTGTCCTCGATGTCGATATCCAGTTGTCTGGCGATGTGCTCCTGGATCTGCTTGATGCGCTCGTCATCGACAGGCTCCTCGTGTACTTCTACCTTGAATATTCTGCGGTCGAGCATGTCGGTGGCCAGCGTGGAGAGGATCTTGTCGTCGTGATGCTTCCATACCTTCATCGCACTCCAAATGTCTGAATCGTCGAGTTCCTCGTAATTCCTGAGGGCATCGGGGTGGCTGGTGAACCAGTCTTTGTCTACATGGTTGCTGAGGAAATAGTACAGAGCAGGTGTGGCAAACACCTCTTTACCCTGACGGATGAGGTCCTTGGCGCGTATGAGCATGTTAACAAGCACCTTTTCATATGCCACGCAGGTGCGATGCAGATAGACCTGCCAGTACATCAGTCGACGGGTGGTGAGATAGTTCTCCAGTGAGTAGATACCCTTCTGATCCACCACGAGTGAGTCGTCAACCACATTTAGCATCTTGATGATTCGTGCCGAGCCGATATTCCCCTCTGTCACGCCTGTATAGAAGGAGTCTCTGCGAAGATAGTCCAGGCGGTCCATATCAAGCTGACTGGAAATCAGCTGATGGAGGAAGTTCTTGGGATAGTTGCCCTTGAATATCGATATGGCCAGGTTCAGTTGACCGTTGAAGAAGTTGTTCATCTCCTCCATCATCATCAGCGAGATATCCTCGTGCGAGATGCCGTGAATGAGTGTGTTCTCCAACACGTGTGAGAACGGTCCGTGACCGATGTCGTGCATCAGGATGGCGGCCTGTACCGCCTCCGCCTCTGACTCAAAGATGAAGATGCCTTTTTGTTGTAGCGAGATGATGGCCTCGCTCATCAGGTGGAAGGCACCGAGGGAGTGCTGGAATCTGGTATGGCGGGCACCAGGATATACGACTGAGGCCAGTCCCAGTTGGTTGATACGGTTCAAGCGCTGAAAAAGCGGATGCTCAACGATGTCGTAGAGCAGTCCGCGTGGTATCTTGATGAATCCGAAGACGGGGTCGTTGATGATTTTGGCTTCCTTCACTTCTTCAGTTCTTTTGCCATCTGCTGTTGGAGCTCATGCGCTTTCTGGGCTGCCACCTCGGCGAAATCCTCGCCATCGGAGGCGTAGATGATGCCACGGCTGGAGTTTACCAGCAGGCCGCAGTCCTTGGTCATGCCGTATTTGCATACTTCCTCCAGGCTACCACCCTGAGCGCCAACACCTGGCACCAGGAGGAAGTGGTTGGGGGCTACCTTGCGGATATCCTCAAACATCTTGCCCTGCGTGGCACCTACAACGTACATCATGTTTTCTTCCGTGCCCCACAGTTGGCTTCGCTTTAGCACCTTCTCAAACAGTCGCTCACCTTGGGTGTCTGCTGTCAATTGAAAGTCTAAAGAACCCTTGTTCGAGGTCAGGGCGAGTAGGATGACCCACTTGCCATCGTAGCCCAGGAAGGGCGTTACGGAGTCTTCCCCCATATAGGGTGCAACGGTGAGGGCATCGACGTCGTACTGCTCAAAGAAGGTCTTGGCATACATCTTCGATGTGTTGCCGATGTCGCCACGTTTGGCATCAGCGATGATGAAGTGGTGTGGATATTCCTCTTTCAGATAGTCAACCGTAGCCTCGAAAGCCAGCAGACCATCCACACCGTATGCCTCGTAGAAGGCGAGATTGGGCTTGTAGGCTACACAATAGGGCGCTGTGGCGTCGATGATGAGGGCGTTGAACTCGCAAAGGGCACGGAAGATGTACTCCTCGCCATCCGTGGCCTTCGCCTCGTCGATAATGCACTGAGGTATCTTGTTGATATCTGTATCGAGTCCCACACAAAGAAAACTCTGTTTTTCTTTGATTTGATGAATTAATTCTTCTCTTGTCATATTGTATGTAAACTGTAAACTATAGCTCCGTTTCCTTCATGCGCTCGGCATTCTCTGCCACGGTAAGTGCATCGATCATCGCCTGGATGTCACCGCCAAGGAATCCTTGCAGGTCGTGGGTGGTGTAGCCGATACGGTGGTCTGTCACGCGACCCTGCGGGAAGTTATAGGTGCGGATCTTGGCACTTCGGTCGCCCGTAGATACCAGGCTCTTGCGGCGCGAGGCAATATCATCCATATACTTCTGGTGCTCCTTATCATATATAAAGGTATAGAGGCGCGAGAGGGCGCGCTCTTTGTTCTTAGGCTGGTCGCGCGTCTCGGTACACTCAATCAGGATCTCCTCGGTCTCGCCCGTATTGGGGTTCTTCCACATATAGCGCAGACGGACACCCGACTCCACCTTGTTCACGTTCTGGCCACCGGCGCCTGAACTGCGGAAGGTATCCCACTTGATCTCACCCTCGTTTACGTGAACCTCGAACTTGTCGGCTTCAGGCAGTACGGCGACTGTGGCTGCAGAGGTATGCATGCGCCCCTGCGTCTCAGTAGCAGGCACACGCTGCACACGATGCACGCCCGACTCATATTTCAACGTTCCATATACGTCGGCGCCAGAGACGGCGAAGTCAATCTCTTTATAGCCTCCGACAGCACCTTCCGACACACTCGTGATTGAGAGCTGCCAGCCTTTTGACTCGCAATAGCTCTTATACATCTTGAAGAGGTCACCGGCAAACAGGCAGGCCTCGTCACCACCCGTACCGGCACGTATCTCCATCTGCACGTTCTTAGCGTCTTCTGGATCCTTGGGGATGAGTGCTATTTTGATTTCCTCCTCCAGTTTGGGTTGCAGGGCCTCATTGGCGGCAAGTTCCTCACGGGCCATTTCTTTCATCTCGGTATCGTCTTCGTTGGCCAGGATATCTTTTGCTTCCTTAATGCCGTTCAGACAGGCGATGTAACGTTTGCGGGCATCCATGATGTCGCCCAGATCCTTGTATTCCTTTGTCAGTTTCACGAAACGGTTCTGGTCGGCAATCACGTTAGGGTCGGTA
>OCTW011542111.1_pt1 | contig 29833 bp, 50 predicted proteins | sample 1539671 | NCBI WGS metagenome assembly OCTW01 (sample SAMN02144230, study PRJEB22623) | gut metagenome | biome: sheep rumen | host: Ovis aries | place: New Zealand | reverse complement strand
TCTGGGCCAAAATGTTTTTAAAGAGCTGAATCGGGGGGGATATAGGAATCTCTCTTCGGATTCTTTTTCTTCCGCGTCTCATAATATTTCTCTGGAATCGGAATACCATTCTCCTTTGCGGTTCTCTTCAGCAGCTCGACTCCCTTTTCGGTGAGTTCATCGGTTGCTCTGTCATGGAGAAGGTTGTGCGTTGCTTTGGTTATTGAGATAAGATTCCACGGCTCATATTGGTATTCTGGGAATTCATCTTTCGGGAAGATGTGGTGAACCATTTCCGCGTTCTTGATCTTGCCGTAGCGGATTAATATTTGGTCTGTGTATCGGTCGCGCCGTAGGACCTGCTCTCTTAACCGTCTCCAGCGTGGCTCTGTATAGGTTTTAATTTCATTCATTGATTTCTTTCACCGGCAATTTCTTAATAATCTCAATGCAATACTTAAAGGCTCCGTATTCAATAGCTGCTTGCGTTGAACAGTTCTTCCTTCTTTCTCTGGCATTGAGGAACTCCGTTAATACTTCAATGGCTTTTTCCTTCTCGATGTATTCCATGTTATTTCTCCAAAAAGAAAAGCACGGAGGAAAGTGGTAGAAAATCCGTGCCTTGCCTTTAATGGCTATTAACATTTTAAATCTAAAACATAGAATAATTTTATGCACTTAACGAAAGACCTTCGCAAGGATCCTGTCGACCTTCTGATACAGATAATTGATGCCGTAGTTCTTCGCCTTCGCGCATTGCTTGAAGGTTTTATAATTGATGAAAGCATCTCGCAGGAATTCGGAGTCTTCCTCTTCCATGAAGTTGAGCATCCTGTCAACGAGCGCATTCTTTGCTTCGAATTCTTCCTTCTTCTTCTTCATCTCCGCTTCATTGTCTAACAGCTCATACCATCTGTATGATTTGGCACCGCTGTTGTAGGAATTGTCGGACGGAATCTTGTCGGGATTCACTCCGCTCACTCCAGAGAGTTCGTATGCGATTTGGTCAAGTAGATCCGTGTAATATTGAATCTTTAATTCGTTGTATTTGTAATCTTTGAGCATCCGTTTAAAATGCTCCATCTCATCTCTCGGTGTCAATGTCATCTTCTTCCCCTTTCTCTTCGTAATGGTATTTCTCTGCAAGTTCGTCGAACTTCTCTTCACCTAATTCTCTACAAAGAAAATTGCTCCAACTTATATCCTCATTTATTAGCAGGTCTACCAACTTTGCGAGGACTTCTTTTGGCACTTTTTGGTAGTTCAACTTTGGCCATTTCCTTTTCATTCGCTTTCTCCTTTAAGAAATTAACTTCATCAATTAATTGGTTCACCGCATCATATAGCGCTTTAATTTCTGCGTTGATGTTGCGGACGCGTGCATCCTGGTTATATTTGATTTTCTCCATCGTCTTCTTTCCTCTCTGCCAGTGCCTTGAGATATCCGAAAGCTGATTTCTCATCCATTTCGTTTTTGTAATAGCAGTCATAACAGTTTTTTATCCATCCGATAGCATTTATCACTAAATCGCCTTTAAGTTGATATAGAATTTCAAACTCTTTCGGATGTGTGCATCCACCATATTTGTTCTCAACGTAATATGCATCATATTCATTCATAAGCGTGTTCAACGCTTCAATGTATTTATTCATTCTTCTTTCCTCTCTGCCCATGAGCAGTAGTCATCTGCTTTTGCTCTGTGCATTGTTTCGTCAATTTCACGCTTACGTGAGCAAACATGGTCAGAAGCAACTCCGTCAACAATTCGGCAGTATTCTTCCCAATATATGCAATCCTTGCAACGGATCAATTCTGTTATAGGCTCTCCATAAAACGATGTATATTCTTCAACCGCTATTTTGTAATCGCTGGGTGCGTGTACAATGTATTCTTTCATTGTTTTTCCCTCTCCGCTCTGCTGCAAAAATCGTATGGCTCGCGGACACGCATGACTCCGTCAACATTGCACTCTCCTGTGATTCTGTCGTAATGTTTACAACACTTGCAGAAGATGACTTTTTTATAAGTATCTGGGAGAACAGCCGATTTCACTATTTCGTATGTATCCCAATCAAAACTATCGGAATCAAACGAAAGCGAAATGTTGCCGTTGGCAAGACAGCGGATGTCGAGGTTTTGGAGGTCGCCTTCTTTCGACCTTATCCCTTCTTTCACCTTCACCCAAAGACCGCCGTCTTCAACTTTTAAAATGTACTCATACCTTTTCATTCTTTATTTCCTCCACTTTATCAACCTCTCTCCAAACCTGATACAATGCGTACGACATCGGCTTATAGATCCGCTCGTCATCTAAAGCGTTTGCGTACTCGTCAACGAGCATCTGCAAAACCTTATCCATGGAGATTTTTCCCTGCTCTAATTCGCGTTTTTTAGCCATTCAGACGCTCCTTTAGGTAATGGTATAACATTGTGCATTTATCCAAGTTTTCGCACGTGAGGACCGTCTTTTTGCCTGCAAAACGGGCATTATCGTCAAAGACCCATCTGTATCGGATGCAGAGGTCGTCTTTCTTGCAACCGGCACAGAATTCTTCAAAATTCTCTTCGATGGTTCTATTCAGTTTTGAGCTTTCCATATACATCCTCCAATTCTTCAATGGTGTTGTAGCGTTCCGCATTTCTTAACGACTCGCTTTCTGGGCGAATGATCCAGCCAAGCGATTGCATCCACTCCATGAGCTTCGCGCTGGTCAATTCCCTGATTTCGTTGTTCTTCATGAAGAGGTACTTCATATGCAGGAAAGAGAGTTCTTTCTTTTCATATTGGTTGAAATGCTTGATGTTATTGTTCGCTGCGGTTGTTCCGCGTTTGAGCCGGATTCCGTTCCAGCTCTCATAAAACGTTTTATCTTCCTCCATTGCTCTTATCGTCCTTCAAGGCATAAACTGTGTACTGGCCTTTGTTGTATTTGTGGAAGCCGAGTCGTTTGTTGGCTTCCTCTGGTGTCAGAGATTCGACCTCGATTCCGCTTGCTCTCATCTTGAAAATGGCATCCGAGAGCCGTGTGTGTGGAATTGGGAAGCCGTCATCGTCAACGAGTTTGTAGGCTTCAAGCTGCGAGATGGTGCCGCCGCTGTATAAGATGTCTTTAATGTAGTCAATTTTATTTTTTCTCATTCTTCTCTCCTTTGGTAGGAAGCGGATGTTACTCCGCTCCCTGAACTTCACCAGCAAATTGCGAGTAGGCTGGCTGCACAATGATTACTTCGGGATAAAGCATAACCGATGTGAAAATAAAGTTTTTTGGCATTAATGTTATTTGCTTTTTCGAAGTAATGTATCTTCCGCCTTGCCGATTTTCAGCGCTACCTTCTTTGGCCTGCTTACTCTTTCGACTCGGCGAATGATTCAATTAGTCGCCGAGAATATCTTCAACGGATCTATCGGCTTGCTTTGGTTCATAGTCTGGATAGAGTCGCTTTAATTGTCTGTGCCACTCTTCCAGAGCCTTCTGCCTTTCGGCTTCCTGCTCTGCTTCTGATTTTCTGTTGAAGCAACAGTCTTGAATGATGTTTTTTAATAGTCGCGCCATGTCTCCTTCCGTTGCTATTGGCGGAATGTAGTTTTCCGGCATGACTTTCATGACTTCCTCCATGGAGAACGGCTCCAACGCTTCGGCCCATTCGTTTATATACTCCTGGGCTCTCCGCTTGGTTAAATTGCCGAAATCCACGTTCCTTTCCGTTCGCAGCAGGTGAAGGACTTCTTTTGCGTCTTCTTTTGTCAAAATGGCAGGTCCTCCTTTCGATCATATCTGTTGCGTTTGTTAAGGTTCCAAGTAACAAGTGCAGCCTTCCAGCTCTTCATCTTGTTCTTACCTACAAACCAACCTTTACTTTCGTAGAAGTTGACGAAGGCTTCTGCATCCACGTCATAACCCTTTTCAAGAATATAGGAATTGACTTCTTCAACAGATGGCGGTGTGAACCGCTTTTCTTTCTGTATATTTATATCTTTCTCTATCTCTTTATCTTTCTCTATACTCTTACTCTTACTTGGACAAGTTGGACTTGAGTTGGACAAGAGTTGGACATTGTCCAATACTTCTTCTTGTTGCTGTTGCTCTATTGCCCGATACTCTCTCTTCTTCTGTGCCCAATATGTTTCCGAGCCAAGCATCTTTTCGACCTCATGCATGAAGTAAGTGCCATCGTCCAGAATCTCCATCATACCGAGCTGGGAAAAGATGTTGATAGCATTCCTCACGATGTCCACGTTGGTGTTCGTGATGGTCGCTAACATATCTTCGTTGTATGGGATCTGTTCGGAGAACCGAAGGCTTCCGTCATGGTCTACGCTTTCGCATAAGAGCTTTAAATAGAACAGGATATAATCCTTGCCGTTCGGCATCGACTCAATGATGCGGATGTCATGCCGTTTGAAGAAGTCACGTTTTAACTTCAACCAATAATATCTTTTGTCTGCCATGTTATTTATCGAAGAAGCCTTTGCTGATGTGATAGGCTTCCTCAACCTCACCCCTCTTTCGTTCTGCTTTTTCGACCTCCTCGTCTTCCAGATAGTTTCGGCCGAACACGGCCATGAACTGTTGGAATCCGTATTGAGTTATGAAGGCTTCCTCATAAGCCTTTTTTAGTTTTAAATCGTTCCGCCGGTTATTATGTACGGCTTCGGGCCCAATAGTGTGATGCTCTGGGCAGAGTCCGCAGCAGCATCCGTATTGTATGGATTTCTCTCTGTTTGCCGTTCCGAAGAAAACTTCGTGAATGTGGATCGTTGTCTGTGCTTTGGTTTTTCCGCATATAGCGCAGCGGTTGAGAGAATAGAGGATAGAAAACCTCTTATTCATCTTTCTCAACCTTCTTCAACGTTATCCGCACGTATGCATCCCTAGGCACCTTCATTGCGTACTTATCAAAGATTCCGTCGTCTTTCATCGCAAGCGTGTTCACTGTCGTTGTTTCCGCTTCGTCTACATATGTGATTTTTAAGCCTTCCGTTTCGAAGCCTTTGACTCCGTTTTCTTCCATTGCTGCGAGAAGTTCGGATTTCAATTTTTTGTTCAGGTCTCCGACTTCCTTTTCTATCTGTTTGAATAGCCGGATTTTTTCGGAAATCTCCTGCGGAACGATGATGGCATCTCCAACCTTTTTAATTAGTTCGTATTTCATGGTTACCTCTTGTTCATGGTTGCAAGTGAAGTCGCAACATCAATTGGCAGGTCGTAAATCTTCTGCACGTTGTTATCAATACAGATTTGCTTCAGTTCTTCGTTGGAATAGCGAATTTTCAAAGTATCAACGATGGACTGTGGAATATATGATTCGCTCCGTTTTGCGCTTCTCGGTTCAACGGCATCATTCATGCTGATGTCTAAAGCATTGATGTAGCAATATCTTCGGAGGAATGTTGTCTTTGCTCCGAGGTTCTGAATTGCGGACCCTGTCGTTGTTGCGTCGACCGTCGGCATTGTGAAGGTTAGCGACTCGTTGCTATAACAGTCCATAATTTCCAGAACGGCTTCTTCGTCTGGGATGTTGTTCACATATTTTTTCTCAATTCGGAACAGAGTAACGATTCCGTATTCCGACAGAACATTCAGAGCTAACGGAAGGAAGTCCTTCATCTCATAGAATTTATATGTGATGTTTTTCCCTGACCTCGTCGCTGCATCCACCTTCCCTGTTGGCGCCTTGATCCTTGCGGAAATTGTCTTCTTCGCTTCTGCGAATCTCAATTTGAAACTTTTTACCTTTTCTTCCATTCTTCAATTCCTCCTTTAGAATCCTTCAATTAGGTCTTTAACAATTGCCATGTCGAATTCGTCCATTTCTGTCGAGACGATTCGATTCCATTTGTTGAATTTCTTTCCGTAGCAAGCCGGACATAAGTATTCGCCTGCTACCTTTTCGCAATCCAGAGAATCAAACCTTTCGCTGCATACAGCGCAGGTGACACCATCTTCTGGGTCAAATCTGTGTTTTCCAATTGTGATATAGTTCATTCTTCAATTCGTGACTGACATGATGGAACGCACGACTCTAATTCTTTCTATGAGCCTGAGATTTTTAGAAGTTTACAGATTATATACGTACGGAGATTCTTTTTATTATGACAAATGCAAAGTCATGCGCTCCGTAATGCCAGCCACGTTCCTCCTTCCTATAATTCGTAGTTAATTAAGATTTGCCGCAAGGCTCCAAACCATGAATAGCCTTCAATGTTGACTTCAATTGTCTGGCCGTTTTCCATGATGATCATTGCGACCGTTCCGCGCTTGATAAGCATGATGTCTTTTATCGGTTCCTTGGTTTTCGCTAACAGCCACCCTACACCATGCAGGAAGTCTCTTAATGCTTCCTCTCTTTCCGCTTGGGAAAGGTTCTTTGCTTCGATTTCATTCATGGAGCAACACCATTCCTGTGATTAAACAAACCGCAGCGCATACGATGGAGAACCAGGATTCCCCAACTCCTGCAGCCAATACGATCAATGCGATTCCGATTTTCTTCATTCTTCAATTTCCTCCTGTTTTGTCATTTCATAGAAGACATTTTTCCAACACAATGTATTTGGTAATTTGAGCATTCCTCTTCGGTCGGATTCCTCGCGGACCTGTCGTTTGATTTCGTTTGCATCCGCCGGATTCACTCCCAGAAGCTCTTGAATGTCTTCTCTCGTTAATGTGAGTTTTTTCATTCTTCAATGCTCCTTTATTACATTTTTGTAATATCGCTTTTAAAAAAATTAGAGCTGCGGGTCTACATCGTCAAGGCTGACGTTGTAGAACCGGCAGAGCCTTACGAATTCATCAAGGCTCCATTTCCGCTTTCCGTTCTCCTTTAAGGAAAGAACGCTTTCGTTCATTCCGAGCTGTGTGGCGACCTGACGTTTGGTCAGTCCTTTTTCGAATCTGATTTCCTTTAACTTCTTTTTCATTTTTCCTCCCTATGCGTAGGCTTCTCGCACCCACGCTTCAATGCTTTTATATTGGCCAGCCGGAAGCTGTTTATTCTGTGGCCCATAGGCTTGCTTTAATTTCCCATTTTTGACCTCTATCGCTCCGACCGTTTTATTTTTATTATCCCTCATATAGAAGAGATCCGTTTCTCCGAGTGAGTAACTACGGAGGTAAGTTCCGATACAGTTTTTAAGCGTTTTGCCGCATTCTATAATCTCATCCGAATTTCTAAACGCAACAATGGAGAATCCCTTGCAGGCGGCCTGCTTTTGGCTGATATCCTGGTATCTTGCGTTTATCCGCTCGTTACATTCCGCCGTTTCCTTGGCTGCCAGAATCTTTGATAATTCGTGGTGCCGTTTTGGGAATTCCTTCGGCTTTTCAAGTTTCATATCTAACTTCCGCAGGATTTTTACGTGGTCCATCCAAGTATAGAAATCTATCTTGTTGTCTTCCAGATAAGTTAAATAGAATTTATTCAACTTCGTGGTCTTGGCAAATGATAGCATCCAATATGTCATGTCTTCCTTGCTTATATGGTACTTGTGCCGCATGATGTCATCGTCATAGTCTAAATTGAAGATGACCATGTTTCTGACTTGGAAGGCATTGTATAAGTGATCCTTCAATAGTTTGACTTGATTTGGCTTGACGATTTGTCGCAAGCCTTCCAGCGATTCGGAATAGTATTGCTTACGTGGTTTCTTCGGAACAGGGTTAAACTGCCAATAATTCCGAATATTCCAAGGATAGGAACTTGCTTTTGACACTCTCCACGGATTGTCTCTCTCTTCCGTCCTTGCTGTTATGTTATACATGAATGAGTGAAGCGACCGTATCGCCCAGCTCGTTCCGTTCGGCATGATGTGAAGGCAGTGATAATAGTCCGCGATTTTTATACCATCGTCAAAATCCCAAGTGTAGCGAAGCCATACAGCGTCAATGTCATCAACGAAGGAGAGCAGCTTGTCGTCTATCGGCTTATAACTCGTTTTTTTGACCGAGAAGCAATACGGGCAGACACCGCAGGATCTAATCCGCTTCAATTCCTTGAAGGTGATTATTTTCTGTGTATTGCAACAAGGGCAGAAGATTTCGTATTTGTCGGCATCCAGCTTTCTATACTTGATAGGATGATGCTGGAGGTCGCTCATGGCGATATTCCAGAGTTTGAAGTGTGGCACCTCAATTGGTTTAACCTCTACAAATCCCATAGACTCAACTGGCCTTCTTTCTCACGTTTTGCCTTCTCCTCGGCTTCTGCTTTGGCTCTGGCTTCCGCTTCTCTCTCGGCTTTCTTCTTCGCCTGCTCGGCATCGAATTCGGCTTTTTCGGCTTCTCGTCTCTCTCGGAGTTCGTCAGCTTTCTTTTCTTCATCGCTTGCCAATTCTTCGTAGTTCAGAATCCAATTCTTGATCGTCTCGTCGTCGATACAGGCCGCATTGCTTCTTCCGGCTTCCTCTTTGGCCTTCTTATAAATCAAGGCTTCCAAGTCTTTGATGGAGGTTTGGATGTTATGATCCATTTTTACTTTTTCAATGAATTCCAGCAGCGTCATGCTTCTTCCTCCTCAAAGACGATTTCGTGAATTTTGTCGGTGTTATAGATGTGGTAGAATCTCGCATCTCCGTTCTCTCTGTATGCGATATTCATATACTTCTCTGATGGAATGCAGACAATGAATGAAGCATCCGGCAGCCATGTGTGGCGCGGAAGGCTTCCCTTCTCTTCTAAAGCCACCATGACTTCTCCTCTTTTCTCAAAGCTAAACATTTCGAATGTTTTGAATGGAATGTCTTTGCTGTTTCCGTATGTGTCGAAGAATTTGATCATGCGGTCTGGACCGTCGAAACCTTCTTCGATTTGGATGCTTTCAACACCTTCGATTTCGATGTTGTCTGTTAAAGTTCTAATAATTCCGTTCATTCTTCAATTTCCTCCTGCAGCTTATTCGCTGCCATATACCACCAATGCTTCGGTGATATGTGGCAAGGAATAAATCCTCGCGCTATTACATTTCTTTCCAAACTCTCTGTTCTGCTTCGTGAGTGGCTTCGCGGAGTTTTTCCGCCAGAGCGTCTCTGTCTTCCTCTTCGATTTCTTCAAGGTAGATGAACGCGAGTTGCAAGGCTCCGAAGGCCTGCTTGTACTCGTCATTGATTCTTTCCAGCGCCCATGTCCTGCTCCACTGTTTGTCGTGGTCTGTGATTTTCTTTGCCCATTCAATGGATCCGTTCATGTCTTCAATGCAGCAATTAACGTATGCCGTTGTCTCTTTTAATGCTCTTGTCATTCTTCAATTCCTCCTTATTATCTTGCTGGAACTTCAAGGCCAGAGTTCTGAATCTTTTCGATCAATGTGGCTGTAGTGTATCTTCTGTTTGTGATTTTGATTCCTGCCATCTTGCAGAACTCGACCAGGCGAGCGTTGTATTTCAAACCTTCGTTCTTCTTGGCGATGGCTTCTTCTAATTCAGCTTTTGCGATTCTGCCGGAAGCGTAGTCGCTGACTTTGCTGAATAATGCGAAGTTTTCCATGTCTTCTTTTGTAAGACTGAATTCTGCCATGACTTCCTCGATAGGTCTTTTTTCTTCGGCTTCGTTGATCTCGACTGTGCAGGACTTCGGGCACCAGAATTTGATGTATCCGTAATCTGTGTCAGCCATGATCTTGTAGGCTTTTTCAGTCTCGCTAATAACTTCGTATTCGTAGCATGTAGCGAGTGCCGCTTGTTCCTGTGTGTTGAAATTCTTTCTGATAAACCAATCTTTAACTTCTAACATTCTTCAATCTCCTTTGATGTATCTCTCCCTCTCTTCTCTTATATATTACCACAAATATTACATTATTGCAATATATTATTACAAAAATAGTTATATTTTATTCGGATTATTTCATATTTGCAATATTGCAATACTTTTGATATTATGATATTGGGAGGAAGCACCATGGATTATTCAGTTATTGACAGAGTTGCAGGAAACAGAATTCGACTTGGTAGATTATCTTTGAGCCTTACGCAGGGAGAAGTTGCGGAGAAATTGGGAATAGCGCAACCGACATATTCATGCTATGAAAAGGGAACACGATCCATTCCGCTGGATGTATTCGACAAGGTTTGTCGGTTGCTGAATCTGGACGCACACGCTATCATGCAGGAAGCTGCGGATGCATACGCAAAAACATTTGAGAAATAAAAAAAGGAGGTCGGCGAACCGACCAAATTGAAGAATGATGTGAATTGAATGCAGTACAACAGGAGCATCCTTTTCACATATTCATTATAACATAAGGAGTTAAAATGAGTATTAAAAAAATCGTTGTGAACGGTGAGCCTTGTTGGTCTTACGATGTGATGATCAACGGCCACCGCTTACGGAAGGCTTCGAAAAAATGGAGCCGTAAACAGGCAGCCGAAGAAGAACGGCTTGCCATTCTGAACTATGGCCATAGCGAAAAAATAACCTTCGGCGAATTGGCACAGATTTACTTCACACACAAGAAAGCGGAAATAAAGGAATCATCTTATCGCCGGTTGTTTAATTCCTGCAAAAACCACATTCTTCCGTACTTCTCGGAAATGGTCGTCAATGATCTGACGAATAAAGACATTGAGCGATGGCAAAACGAGCTTCTTGGGAAGACCTTCAAAGGAAAGTTATATTCTAATAACACCATAGCCGACACACAAACCTTGCTCCGCTCCATTCTTGAATGGGGATACATCTACAACTATACAGCTCGGAATCCATTCAAGTCGAAGAACGTTCATAGGAAGACAGAATTCAAAAAAGAGATAGTCTGCTGGAGTAAGGATCAATTCGACGAGTTCATCCAGAACGTAGACGATCCGCTTTATAATGCGGTGTTCCGTTTGCTATTCTGCGGAGGTTTAAGAAAAGGCGAAATGATGGCGCTTAATATCGAAGACTATGACGGTCACGGAGTGAACATCTCCAAGACATACGACGAGCACAATCACGTCACCACACCTCCGAAGACTTCCAATTCTTATAGGTACGTATCATTGAACAAAGCGACCTGCTCCGCCATTGATCAATTGATAAAATCCTACCCAAAGACAAAGGACTTTGGAAAACAACCTCTCTTCGGATTCTATCGCCGTTTGTCTTCGACATCTCTGGACCGAGCGCGTGACAAGTATCTTGCCCTCACGGATCTTCCATACATTACCATTCACGGCTTCCGGCATTCCTGCTGTTCTCATCTTTTGCAACAAGGATACCGAGCCAAGGAGGTTTCCGATTATCTTGGCAACACGGAAGAAATGGTGACCAGGACTTATAGCCATCTAATACAAAACCGAAAAGCCGAGATGGCTGCGACATTCGAATAAAAAAAAGACTCTGGGATGCACTTCTTAACCAGAGTCTTTTTCGCCTTTCGGCATTACGTCAGCACAATTATTTTAGCATTTTGCCAATAATTTGCCAATATTCCTTTTTGATGTGTTCCGAAAATGGACCGAAACCACGGAATAAAGATAAAAAAAGAAGCCTTTCGGCTTCAATGGATTCGTATGGTGGGGATGGCGGGATTTTAAAAAAACCTAAAATATGCGGTTTTATTCGTGTTTTTTCTCCTTTTTCTGCCCTTTTTATGACTGTTTTCACCTCAATTTTATAAGAATTGCCAATATTTTGCCAATATTTTTGCAATAAAAAAGAGGGCGGAATTTCACCGCCCAAAGGAAAGGATCAAACAATGAATCTCGCTATTTCGAATTTCTGTATTTGTCCACCTCGTCATACAATGCCTGCATATCGACAACGTGGTTTCCTGTTAATTCGTGCAGCATCATTTTTTGAAGCATCTGCAAGGATAAATCCGTCTGCTTCTGTATTCTGTCAATTTGCTTTTGCAGGTCAACAATTGGTGCGTTGACCTTCTTCGAAATGAAGTCGTACCCTGACCAGAGTGCGACAATAAACGCAATGGCCACACCAATCTGGCCAAGAGTAATCTGTTCCATTTTTATTCCTCTTCCGTGATAACTTCGGATTTTTCTTTTTCGTATTCTTTTTTACTTTGTCCGATGCACATTGCAATAAATAAGCCGACGGCACCGATGGTCGCTCCGATCTGGGTGCCATACGGCAGACTCCAAACGGATGCGATGGTTCCCCAGAGCATCTCTAAAGCCGGAATCACGTGCAATGCCACGAATTTTACAGCGTCATATGTTTCATTACTCCATTTAAACATTTTCATTTCTCCTTTAACTTACTATATTAATAATCCTGATGTTGTCGCCTTCTGATAAATAGTCTTCATAGTTGGTTTTCTCCGCCCATGCTCCATTTTCTTTCACGTACATTCTCCGTTTAACCCATGTTCCAGCTGACCTTTGATACAAAGCCTTTTCACCGCTGGAGCCAATAACCACCGCAATTGTTGTGTCTGCCGATACCGTGAAAGTATAGGTGTAATGGTCAAGACCGCTTCCTGTGGAATATGTAACCACAAAGGAAATGCCAAGAACCAGGCCTCCATAATAGCCGACCGTGTGACGCAATACAACGTTATCGAGCTGCGACCTCGTCGGAAGCGTTGTGGCTTCCAAAGTAATCATTGTGCTGCTTGTGGAAGGAAAATTCACCTCTTCGCTTATCGCCGTGCTTCCATTGAAGATTTGGCAGGAAGAAATGTGCGAAGAGTCTATTGTGGCACTCTCTCTGTGGCCGTAAGCCTTCGCCTCTATCGCTTCAATGGTTGCATTTGAAGGAATCGCCGAGAAGTTGAAGGAATACTCCGCAAAGCCTTCGTCCGATGCGTACATATTCGATGTGGAAGAATACGGCTCTTCCGCGGTGTATCCGATGCAATAGGAAGCATAGGAAGAACCGCTTTGGATTCCGCTTGTCTCAACATTGTTCGCCGTGAATGTGCTTGTAGAACCGGCACCATGGGCCACCAATTGAGAGGTGATGTCGCTTCCGTCTCTGGTGGCCGTGACATGCTCCGCTTTGTTGGTTGGAGTGATAACAAGTTCTATTTCATCGCCGTCATAGTAGGTATTGATCCCAGATGGTGAAATAGATCCGTTACCGCTCAACGATGTCGTGATGGTCCGCGGTGTTGGGATGGTATAATCAACCTCAATTTCTGCACCATAGATGTAGAAGTATGCGGTAGTGTTCCTTGACGCTCTCCGACAATTTATTCGGATTCCAAAGTTATTCCCCATCTCTACCAAATCTTCCCAGGAAGCCGAACAATCAAATTCCCTTGTTGCTACAGAAGTAGTGAGAGCCGCAGCGGAGCCAACAGAAGCGGATGTGCCGTTGTACAAGTACATATTCTGGTTATAACCGCCAGACTCATACCCTTTGAGCTTCACCGTGAAACTATTGATTATTGCGTGGCTTGGTACCGCATCGAAATTAAAACCACGAAGGTAAATGTAATAAGATGTCGTCGAAGACCGTGTGTTCTGAATGGTGGCATGGCTTGTGTTGTCGGTGTTGTGATACATATTTGAAGCATTGGATACCTGCAAATATGTGGTAGAGGTCGAATAGTATGTACTTGGGATTAATCTAACGATAGGCATTAGTTTGTCCTCAAGTAGATGTCGCCGTTCACACCAAGAGAGGAAGACGGCTCCCCTGCACCAACATACACGGTTTTAACTTCCAAATTGCCGAAAACAAGGCCATCCGGCCCATATCCAGACACACCAACCAAAAGGTCGTCGGCCGTCATCGTTGCGTCACTAATCAAATGGAATTCATTGAAGTTGCCGTTTCCATCGGAATGGCGAACGGAAGGAACGTCTTCATATGTTGCTCCCTGAATTTTAACTTTTGCCGTTGCCATAAGGCCACCTCCTATTCAATTGTTAATACTTTTGTCGTCGGGTCCTGCGATACAACGACAGAATCCATGGTGCCTGTCAGGATGTTCCCGTTCACCGCTGCTTTTTTCCCTCTGGAAATGTTTGCGGCGGCAGCTGCGTCAGAAGATGCAATTTCCGTGTCGATTACTGTTGATTTGCCACTGATCGAGAGGAGCGTGACACCAGCCTTGATATTGCCGCTTACGAGCTTTGCCTTTTCCGCTTCTGAAAGCTGGACCGTACCGCTGCCAGAGTGGTGACCTTCCGCAATTGTGACGACCTGCGTCTTGGAAGAAATGGTGGAAGTGACCGTTCCATTTTCTGTCATTGTGCCGACCTGCTCGCCGTTTTCACCGAAGAACGTTTTGCCGGCTTTTACATCCTCTGGACTTGTTCCGCTTGCTTCTGTCGTGTCATAAAACAGAGCATAACCGCTCCCCGAAGCGTATGGTGCTCGCATAATCGGAACGTCGTTATAGGTCACATCTCGAATCTTTACATTTTTCGCCATTTTTAATCTCCTTAATTAATCGTAATAATTCCGCCTGTTTCGTAAGTAATTCTGCCGTAATTCTGCGGAATTGGAGCAATTACGACTTCAGACAGCCCTGTGAATCCAGAGTCTGCGTGTATGGTTTGAGTCTGTTCTGTCGGAACGATTTCTTTCTTCTGCATCTTCCCCGATACAGCGATTTTCTGCACGTTGAAGATCAATTCATATTGCGGAGCATGGAAGGTGACGGAGAGCTGCGGTGCTTTTCCGTCAAGATTCATTTTTCCTGCGTTGTAATTAATAATCATACTTTGTCCGTTACGATGAATTTTGCTTTCTCGACGATGCAATCACGGAAGGCACCATCTTCATACCAATCCATATGGTAAAAATAATGGCCTAAAGGAAGAAGTTCCGATTCTGTTTCCGACAAGATGAAGTTAAAAGTGTTGTCCTGAATCTCGTTATAAATCTTCTCCAAGACAACCTCGTCATTTTTCTTTATGACGATTTTCACGGAGTCGGTAGAATCAAACTCCGCTCCGTTGATCGTAATTGGCAGAGCCACGTTATAGTCATGCTCTGTCATATAAATGTCATTGTTATTTACTTTGAACATATCATTCTCCTTCCAAGACCTCAAAGCAGGTGTTGTCGTACTGGCACCAACCTTCAATACCTTGGTAATTGACTCGGTAATATTGCCATCCGTCGCTCATTTTAGGAGAGATGCCTGTCACCACCGCTTCGGAATTCAATGCCGGTATTACTCCGACCCTCGCCGACTTTGTGGTCGGCTCCTTCCGTATGCTCTGCGATGTGAATGTGTGAATGTGTAGTTTCATGTCTTTCGCTCCCCTTTCGTAATTAACGGACTCGCAATGCCTTAATTCTGCCCCTTTAGTGCTTTTAACTTTGCTGAATGAATCGTTGATGAAGAAGACAGCAAGCGGATTCAGTTCGTTTTCCATAGTCCAATAATAGTAACGTGAAGAATGGAAAATGTAATAACCAAGAGACCTGTTTCTGATTTTTGTTGTTTGAATGCCTTCCGCAACTTCAAGGTGAATGTGGTTGCCTGTGGCATTTCCGTTGGTGCCTTCTTCATACATAGGCATTCCGTCTGCGTAGATTCTGCCGACCATGGTTTTGGCATACTTTCTATTAGAATGCGTTAAAGCAATGGTGACATATCTGTCATGTCCGTCCGCACAATGCACTTTGGTATAGTTGCCGTTTTGGTCTACGGCGGTAAAGAAGTTGGTGCCTGCCGTTCCCCATGAACCAATGCACTTCCAACGGCCTTGAGAGAACCAATAGTCTATTCCACTATCGGAGCCTGCAAGGTCAATTGCTTTGTTTTTGTGGCTTAAAGAGCCGCCTGGTAATTGGGTGATGTTGATGACTTTCATACCTAAACATAAGTTATACATATAGCCACCTCTTAATTGCACGGATAAACGGCAAAGCCAGCATGGTTGACCGTTGCTTCTGCGGTGGCGACGTGAATGTCTCCGTTTGTAGAAATCCAACATTGAGCGATGCCGTTTCCGAGTCTTCGGAGATATGGTTGCACGTTGTAAGCTGGCCTATATCCAGAAGGTAGCGTAGCGACAACAATGGCACTCGTTGTGTTTGGAATAAGATTCTCAAACGAAACATAAGCGAAGCCATTTTTCCATTCGTACGTTATCGTGCCTGTTGCTCCGTTTTTGGTTGCTAAATTAAGCAAGCCAGAATCTCCAACGGTATGGTGCCACGCTGACCACGTCCATGTTGTCGTGTTGTTCATCGTGCCAGAACGATAGTATTTATCGCCGACGTATGTTGTTATCTCTTGAATACGATATGCCCATCCAGATGTTTTAAAATCTCCTGTCGGGTCAAATACTCGCAAAGTAAAAGCGGATGATGTCGGGCAGTTTGTCAAAGTCGCCGCTTTTGCGTTTGATTTGCACATATAATACCCGACATGATAGAAGTTATTTAAATTATCGCCGTTTACAAAACTATCATCGGAGTTTGCGTTACTTGTGTAATATCCGCTTTGGATCAAAAACGGAACGAGGTTAAAGCTTCTGTTGTCGTGGGTTGTGTCAGATATATAATTCAAATTCATGACATCAATCACCGTGGCTTTTGCCGTGATATAAGACCTGTCGTCTTGCTGGCCGCTTATTCTTGTATTGTCATAACCGATATCAAGCCGTGTTTTTTCTGCCCAATTGTTTGCGTCAATATCATACTGAATGATAGATGTCTGGTCTGCGTGGTCATCTGCGGATTGTCTGATTTGGCTTCCGAGGTATCTCTGTGAGTTAATCACTCCCCACACGTCCAACATAGATAAGTTATATTCTTGCGTTGATGTTGCATTCGCCGACAATGTCAAAGAACCTGTCAATAAATTATCTTGATAGTTTGCAATATATACGTTATTTTTTTCTGTACTCCCATATGAAGAAGTCATTTCAATAACATTTGCAAGCTCGTCACTATGATTTGCAGAATCGTAGTTTCTTAATCTAAAGCGGTTAGAATATTGCCCGTTCCAATTCGCCACCATATGCATGTCATTGGTTTTGTTAAAGAACGTTTTGTCCCAATTCTCAAAGCTGATTTCGGAACCTGTATTCGTGCCTTCCTTACGCATAATCATTCTGTTGTATTCTGCGTATTGGCCGTCTGTGTTTTTAACTTCGAAAGTTTCTTGCGGCTGAAATCTAACATAACCGCTTCCGTCAAAACTGATTCCGACATCTTCGCCGTTCATCTGGTATTCGTCTGCAATAATATATTTATTGTCAATATCGCCGAAAACGATACGTGAGCCGTAGATTTCTAAAGCCTTCAAAGTGATGGTGGCCAAGGAGTTTAAGACAGCGTTCCCTTCTGCGTCAAATCCTGCATTCCATGTCTGGCCGTAGTCTGTGGATACCATGATTCCGCCAGCAGACATATAATACTGAACATCCGAGTCCGCCAAGGTTGCATGGTTATGAAGATAAACCTTGTATCCGCCGTCTGCCGTAGGAACCAAAGTTCTGTGAAGGCCTAAACCATTAATAATCAAAGAAGCGATTTCGTTCATTTGGCCACTCACGACAGAGGTGGCCTTTTCGGCTTCGTCTCTTGCCGTTTGCACTGTGCTTTGAATGATAGAAGCCAAGGATGACTTCACGCTTCCAAGGATTAAAGAGTCATACCTCTGCGTGTTTAAATTCCAAACGGTTTTGATCACGCGAGCCGTGGCGGTCATGCCCATCTCGGAGACATCCGCGTGGACCGTATCACCTAACGAGACTCTTTCCAATGGAGCGACTTCCTTGTACTCGTCTGTTTGCCAAAGCGGAACGAATTCAATGGAAGCCGTGAGTTTTGGACTTTCGATGTCGTTGTTGGTTGCGTAATTCTGGGCATAGGTCGTCAAGTCGGCAGCCGTTGGGATGTTGTCTATCGAATAGTCGTTGGAAGCATCCAAAATTAAAACCTTTGGATAGGTTGCCGTGATTTTGTGATAAACGTTGCCATAGACCACATTATTGTCGATGTTTACGAAAGCCATCACGGAAGTATAGACCGCGGAAGAATCCAGCTCCATTTTGCATCCTGTGAGGTTCTTTCTGTAGGCAATTCTAACACCTCTGTCGGCTCCTCGTCTTGCAAGCATCTCCACCGTTAAATTGTTCCAATTATACTCACCTCTAAAGACGTCAAGGAAACTTCCTTGGTATCCGCCGAGGATTTGTCTAAAGGCTCTTGGTTGTGTCAATTGGAAGACGGAAGAAGAATTCGCTATATCCGTGGTGATGGTGAAAGGTGTTGCCGTCATCACGTTTGAAAGAATCCCAGCGACCGCCGCCGCGGAGCCTGTGGCTTCGAATGGCTGAACGATGGTCTTTGTTAGGTCATAGGTAATGTGGCGACATTTCACCGTGACGACCTTGTTTAAAGGTTTGCTGATGTAATAAATGCGGAAAATCTGCTCGCCTTTTTCGGTTGGTAAAGCAACAAGCCCTTCCACGTGCAACTGATCAAAATATTTTTCGGTCATTAGGCACGTGAATTCCGCTTCGTAGATTCCGTTTAATTCTTCGGTGTCGGTTCCGCTTATAATCTCAAGTTTGCCAAGGCCGTTGTCATTTAGAGAAATCTGTGAAAGGTCTTTTGTATCATCTAAAATCTTAATCATAACATCCACCACCTTGGTTTTATTCTTACCGCTGAAAAGCCTGTGAATGTGCCAGCGTTATTTCCGGCCGTTAAAACAGGGAAGCCGTTAGTCATAGTTAAGTAAGGGTTCCGATTTATTGGCCCTTCGTAAGCATCCTGCATCTCGGAGTCTATCACCGTTGTGCCTGTATTCTGCGATAAAGTGAGTTCAGTTCCGCCGAAAGATAAGGTTCCTGTGCCTTCCACCTCGATATAAGGATATGCTTCCATCAAGGTAGGATTCACCGCTGTGAATTCACTCCCGACGCTTCTCAAGATGTCGCCTGTATTCAAATACTTCTGCGGTTTGCATTCGAAAATCAACGAAAAGGCTCCGCTCTTTAGGAACGGAGTCGTTTTCGGTGTTAGTGCTTTGACATATTGAGCCATGCGGAACGTGTCGGGCTCTTCGCTCGTCTCCAACTTGCAATATCCCTCTTGGGATAAAAGAAAATTCATGAGCTGGGCGAAGTTTGTTTTGAAATCGTCACGGATGAAGCAATTCACCGTGATAGTTAAGTTTTTATATCTGCCGTTGGAAATGGAAAGAGATCCATTTCTTCCTGGCACTTCGAAGAAAGTGACGTCCTTCTCGGGAGTGTCAAAAAGTTGTGACCCATCCCAAAAGGTTTTATATACCTCAAAGTCAACGTTATTGAATTTAAACATTAACCGAATACCGCCTTTCTTTGGTTGTAAAGATTAGATAAGCCTTCATCGACTTCTTGGATGAAGTTGTCGACAACGCTTCTGTCGAGGCCTGTGTCAGAGTTGATCGTGACATTGAATGCGACAGGGCCGAAGCTGTTGTTTGTTGTATTAGAAGCAGGAGAATTGAAAGCCAAAGTTCCTGCGACATTGTCGATGGCATCTTCCACCTTGTATGCGTTATCTCTGATGCCACTTGCCAATCCTGCCATGAAGTCAGGCATCCACTCTTCGAACTTCGCCAGAGGTCCGACGTCTGGATGCGAGAAGTGTAAGTATTTATAAATGCCATGAGAAATGCCACTCGCGGCACTTTCGACAAGGCTCTTACTTGCCTTGATACCATTCGCCATCTGCGCGCCTACGTCATAACCCCAACCCCATGCGGAGCCAGAAGCACCAGCCAAAGGCCCGAAGTTGACACCGGCAATAGCGCCATTCACGGCATTGACACCAACAGAGGAGCCTTGTTTCATTCCGTCAAAAGCTCCGAGGAACTTCTGTTTTGCTTCTTCGGCTTTCGTTTGAATCTTGCTTTTGATTTCTTCAAACTTGGTAGCGACATCGCCTTTGATAGCTTCGACTTTCTCTGTCAGTCCGCTCTTCATCTCTTGGAACTTGGTGACGGCCTTTTCTTTGATGTCGTTCACTTTGGAAGTGATGTTCCCTTTTAAGGCTTCCCACTTCTCCGTGATATTGGCCTTCATGGTTTCTACCGTATTCACAACAGATTCTTTCATGTTGGTGAACGTGGTTGCAATGGCTTCCTTTGCATTGTCCCAAAATTCTTTGGCTTTTGTGGAAATGGTTCCCCAATTCATCACCACCGCGCCAATTGCTCCAATGGCTGCAATGGCAATTCCGACAGGGCCTGTCAAAGCTGCAAAGGCTGCGCCGAATCCGCCAAGCGATGAGATAAGGCTGGCGATTTTTAATCCTGCGAATGCTGCTCCAATTGCTCCGATAGCGGAGGCGATTTTTCCGCCATGCTTCGAAATCAGATTGATAACGTTTCCGATGGATTTTGCGAATCCCTTGAAGTCTATCTTTTTGACTTCCTTGAAGAAGTCTTTGATGCCCGTGGTGATGTCTTTTAACAATTGGGTAACATCAACCTGCTTCAGAGATTCTCCAATTTCGGTCATGACTTCGCCGAGTGCTTCGCCTACAGCAGACCAGTCAATGCCTGTGACCCATTCTTTGGCGGTCGTGAGTAATGATTCCATTGCAGGAGCGAGAGCCACACCAATGGTGTTTTTAACCATCTCAATGGTTCTCTGCCATCTCTGGTATGCATCGTCAACGCTCGTTAAGGCTTCCAATTGTTCGTCCGTTAAAACATAGCCTAATTCCTCCGCTTCTTTGCGGAAGGCTTCCATGCCGTCTTTCCCTGCGGCAATTAACGGATTCAGTTCTTTGGCGGACTTGCCGAAGATTTCCATGGCGAGAGCATCTCTCTCGGTTTCGTTGCTCATGTTTCCCAAGGCTTCGATGACATCATAGAAGACTTCCTCGTTGTTCCGAAGAGATCCATCGGAGTTTTTAAAAGCGACTCCCAATTGCTCGAAAGCGCCTGTGGCCGTCTTGCTTCCGTCTTTTGCGGAAGACATGGTCTTCGTTAATTTGGTTAATGAGCCTGTGATAACAGAAACGTCCGTGTCGACTAATTCACTCATGTAAGTGAATTCCTGCAGCGACTTTGTGGAAAGTCCTGTCACCGTCGACATCGTGGAAATATCGTCGGCATATGCAGCCGAACCAATGGCGACTTCCTTGAATGCTTCGCCGATTCCCTTTAAAGCATTCTTTAACATCTCAAGGCCTTTTTTGATCGCGTCGCTTGTGAGGTTGGCTTTTAGTACATCGCCAAAAACAGAAGCCTTCTTTCCGGCTTCCTCGGTTTCGTCTCCGACATCCTTGATGTCTTCCTTGTTCTCATCCATTCCGCTGGAAGTCTCATCCAGCTTCTTTTTCATGTCATTGAGTTCAGCGGTTGCGTTATTCACGGCCTGCTGCCATTTCATCGTTTCCGTTGAGTTCTCGCCGGTTTTGTCTTTGGACTTCTGGAGCATTTCGTTCAATAGATTCAAACGCTTTTGCTGCGTGTCAATTTGTTTTGTTAAAACTTCCGAAGTCTTCGCCGCCTTTTCTTCCGCCGTGGTGTTTTTATCGAAAGAAGAAGTAACGGCCTTCATTTCTGACGAAAGGGTTTTGGCTTGCGTGATTATTTTATTAATATCGTCTCGGTATTGTTTTTCACCATCTATGCCAATACGTGGCCCAATGTCTACAGGCATATAAACGCTCCCTTCTTATTTAATCAGCATCAAATCCTCTATGGTTGTGATGCTCGTTATTTTCTTACTTGTGATTTGTCTTGCATTTCCGTTGTACACGGATAAACAAGCGAGGAGGTCCAAGAACTCCCACATTGGAGTTATCAGAACCTCCTGCTTTGTCATATTTAATTCCTTGCATCCGTAGAAGATGCACCAGGGAAGATTGAATTCTATTGAATCACTTCCTCGTTGTTTTTTTTTGGCTCGGTCTTCATCTCCTGTGCTTTGCCGATGTATGCTTCCTGTGCTTCCATTAACAACGCGGCGAATTGTTCGTCGTCCAGATACATCATGTCTTCTTCCGTGATGTAGTTCTGCTTGTATTCGTTGTTGTAATAGTGAAGATTATCTTCATAGCCATGATTTAATGCCATGATAAACTTCATTGAGTTTGCGTATACGTCGGCCACGTCGATGAGCTGCGGATCAAATAACTCCGGCAATTTGTTTGTGTCTTTGTTCGGACACATTGCCTTAATGTCAAAATTCACCTTGACCGTTTTTAAAAATCCAACGTTTTTACCATTGATTAACATTCAACCTTCCCTCCTTTTGATTTAATTAGTTCGCGCCTAAAACCGCTTTGACGGCATTGTAGGCATCTGTTTCGCTTGCCTGTGCTTCGCCGACTCTCTGCCATCTGTGGTTTGCAGAATCATCACGGAAAATGTCAAAGACATATTCGTTTGTCTGGAATTCAACAGATTCGCCCTGTGTCGTCGCTGCATAAGACTCTGGTGTTAATTTAACTTTTGGGAAAATGTATGGAACATAAGATTCCACACCATTTTCCATGTATTTGATGACAAAACCGATTCCGAGGAACGGAACGCTCTGTCTGTCATCGTAGTCGTAGAATTTTACGCTTGCGCTGCCGACTGTCTCCGTGGACGGAGCAGGTAAACCAGCGACCGCCTTTCTGACGTCGTCATGCATTCCGTCACAAGTCAGTGTGACCTGCCCGCCTGTGAAGGCAACCTGTGCAGATTCAGCCATGACATTGTTAGCATACCAATTTGTAGAATCGGCCGTGTCTAACGAGAAGTCGACACCAACACCACGTGCAAGATCATTGCCGTCTGCATATGTGATGGTGGTTCCTGTGTTGGAATACAAAGCATAATATGGGTAAGAATACCCAATAATTACTCTTCCTTCTGCCATTTATGTTTCTCCTTTATTTAGTAATTTTTTGAATTTCTTCGTCTATCGTCTCTCTCATGACTCTTTCGCATTCTCTTCTGGATTCTCGCACCGTCTGTGAAATGGTCCCGAATTTCGGAAGAAACGACGTTCCGCTTTCTGTGGCTCTTGCGACCATAACATTCGGCTGGCCGTTTGGCCATCTCTCTGTTTGGATTTTGTTGTATCCATCAAAGCCGATTTTAACGTTTAGATATCCGTTATCATTCCGAAGTTTGGAAATGCCGAGACCATCAAGCAGACCTTCCTTTTGGTCTGGGTGGATTCCCCACCTTTCGTCGTTAACGTACACACGTGGGTCAACAGGCAACATCAAGACGGCTTCGCGAATACAGTCAGCCACCCAACCAGCGCCGTTATAAATCGCTTTACCAATTGCCGGAGATGTGTTCTTCTCCAAGGATTGAAGTTCTGCGATATATTCGTTTATTCCGTTGAAGATAAACTTTGCCATTATTCGTCAACCTTGCCGAAAACATAGAACCGCCATTCGTAGTGAATGAGGTTTGTCTCGTCTTCGTATTGAACCGACTCAAGATTCCACATGACTTTGTCGAGTGAATTCATGGCCTTCTGGACTTCATAGAATAGTTCGTCAAACTCTTTCTTGGTGAAGAGGTCAACATAACCGCGGAGCATCTGTTCTCTTTTGTGAGAGTTTGCTTCAAGAGAGGTTTCCTCTCCGTCTTCCGCCCATAAAATATACGGAGCCTGCATCTGCGGCCGCCAGTAATGGTACGCGTTTACTCCTTCAATGCTATCGAGCGCTTCACCGATTTGCTTCAAGTAATTCATAATTCTCCTCCAAGCGATATAACGACAATTCCGTCACACGGATGCCGTCATCGTTCCGCACCATTGTGGCATTGTCAATTCTGTATTGGTTGCCATCACCTGTGATAACATACATGCCTACGTTTATTTTTGAATCATAGTGGATTCGTACCAATAGATCAACGCGCTGATTTACACCATAAGCCAAATACTGACGATTCACTCCGACCGTTCTCGCTTCGAACCAATAACGCTTGATTTTCCGCAAAACCTGTCTCGGCATTCTTCCGCCTTCTGCGATGTTCTCCAAAGTGCAAATAAATAAAATCCCAGAGTCCATTTAGTTTTCCTCCGAGAGTTTTTCATGAAATAGACGATTGTTTAAGTTATAACGTAGCATTCGCGGCATCACGGAAGAAGCATCCTTCCGTTTGTCGTAAAGCCATTCTGCGTATGCTACCACAAGGAATTGGTCCCCTGTGTCGTCGAAGTTTAACGTGATGCCTTCGGTTTCGATGAATTTAACGGCCGCGTCAACGAAGATGCTCAACTGTTCTTCCTTTTCCGCTTCCGCTTCTGCATCGTAAAAATCGAAGTCAATGTCTAAATTAAACCTCAAAAGTTTGAGAATGACTTGCTTTTGTTCTTCCGTCATTTTTGTTCTCCTCTCATGCTATAAAGAAGCCAGAGGCATTGAACCTCTGGCTATATGGTTTTTTATGCGTTTGCTGTGTCGCTCGGGAATGTCGGAGCCGTAGTGGAGCCAACAACCGCGAAGGCTTCACGAATGATCGGAGCGCCGTCATATCTTGCTGTTCCTTTGAAAACTGTCTGGTCATTCAGGAAGCGAACGTGTTCGGAAGTTGCGAACTGTGTTCCTGCGCGTTCTGCTAACAGATATAAATCAAAGTAACCGAAGATGATTGTGTTGGCTGGTACGAAGTTCAAAACGACGATATCGCCACCTAATACCGGCATCGTGCCATTAACGCCTGCAACTAAAGCGCCTGCAGCGTTGTTGTTTAAAGATTCGGCCAAAATCGCTTTGTATGTCTGGTCATTCATAACCCAAGTGATGTTTCCGCGAGCATAATCGTTGGCAACAATCGCAGAACTATGAATTAAAAACGGCAGAATTTTATCTTCTGCTTCTGTCGGAGTGATAACATTTTTCACATGCAGGTCTGCCCATGCTCTTGCCGTTGTAGGATATCCTGCCGGCTGTGCTGTCTGCGCTAAGGATGGAACGATACCCTGTGGCATATTGCTGGAAGCAGCATCCTTACGGCCGTACAGAATAGCCTTGTCAAGTGCTAAACCAATGCCCTGGCCTAATGCGATTAAAATTGCGTTCATTAAATCAATGTCGGAGTCTTCAAGGTTTGCGTTGCAAACGGCATAATAACCGCCGACCTTGTAGCAATCAACTGTCCAGTCATTAAAGACTAAAGACATTTCATTTAAATTTGCGCAGCATTCTGTCCAAATGGCTTCACTTGGTAAAGCCTGAATCGGCTGTTTGCCTTCGCCAGATACTCTCTGAACGTTTACTTTGTCATAAAGTTTTGAGTAGTTCTGAATGTTTGCACGAAGTAACGGCAGAACTTCTGTCGGGATAGTAGCGCCGACACCTGTGACGGCTCTCTTCTGTTTAATGGCGGAACGAATCTCGCCGAGCCATGCTTTAACATCGTCACGCTCAACCAGGCGGCTGCGTTCTTCCATCGTCATGTTTCCGAAAACTTTTCTTGTTTCCATTTTTGTGTCCTCTTTTCTTTCTTCTTCCACGGCTTTTGCAGGTTCCGTCTCCTGTTCTTCCTCTTTGGCAGCGAGTTCGGTTTCTAATGCTTCGACTTCACCTGCGAGAGTTTTTTCTTTGTCTTCCGCGTCCTTTTTCTCTGCGTTGAATTTATCAATCTCTTCATCGACGACCTTCATTTCTTCTTCGGTCGTGGCTTCGGAAATAGCCTGTTCTAATTCGGCTTCTCTTGTTTCGAATTCATTCAACTGTGAACGGAAGGCATCGAGTTCTTTCTTCTTTTCGTCGATTCTCCGACGTAAAAGCAAAACCTTTAACATTTCTGTTCTCCTTTCAGTTTCGCCAATGTTCGAACCTTCATAGCTTCCAAGCGTTTTGCTTTAAGCTCTTCTAAATCGTGCTTTCTTGCCTGAACGCTTGTGTCTGTGTAGGCTGGGAACGTGCACACGCTCACCTCAAAAAGATCCACGTCTTTGATAGTCCAATGAACGCTTCCATCTTCACGGAACTCGGTTTCCTCGGATGTAATGAAGAAGCCGATAGAACATTGATTCACGTCACCTCGCTGGACTCTGGCATAAATGTTCATGGCATCAGTATCTTTCGGATTGATAATGACGTCACCCCATAAGCCGAAGTCGTCTTCGCGGATGGTCAACGTTCCAGCGGTAGTTCTTCCAATAACTAAAGTGTCATCGTGATTGATCAATGCGCGAACATCATTCTGAAGGGAGTTGGTGAAGGCTCCCTGCGCGATGCTTTCAGAAGCACCTTCGAACATTTCATAGTTTTTATTGAACACCGCGAAATAGCCTGCGATGTGCAATTCATTATTTTCCTCTCGGATTTCTGGATTCTTCATAACCGAGCGGAACTGTTTTGTTTCTCTTTCCATTTGCGTCTTCTCCTTAATTGTTTAGTTTGCTTTGATTCCCAGAGTCTTCGATAGGAATGTAGTTTTCTAATACCTTGTATTCATCAAGGCCTTCCTTCCATTCCAAGCCGATTCTGTCTCTTGCTTCATTTCCTGCGACCCAACCTCTGTCACCATAAGCCGTGAACACGGAAGTAATTTCGGCCATGTCGTAGGATTTCAAACTCCAATAATTGAGTGAAATGTACCAATTCGGGTTGATGATTAACTTCTTCGTCATCTCCTGCTCGATGCCGAGGATTAACGTTCTCAAACGAGTCTCGACAAAGTGGTTCCAATGTGCTTTGTTAAATTCGCCAACACCTAATAAAAACGGCGGAACTCCAAAGATGGAAGCCACCGTTCTTTTATCCAATTCAATGTTTTTATCAATTGCTAAATCCGCAAGAGTTAAAGGTCTTACCTGCTCAACGGAAAATTGATCCGCTGGGATCATCCAAGGCTCGCCCACCGAAGCACTCTTGACGTACTCTTCAAGGAGTTTCTGCCTTCCCTCTTTGCCGGAAAATTCTTCCGTTAATGCATCCACCTTAACAATGAGAGAAGGCTTCCACTTGGATTCCATGAAGGCTTTCTCCGTGACGGCTGCCTGCTTTAAAGACTGAACCAAGTCTTGCAGAATCACGTTGATTCCTGTTCCCTTCCACAAATAGTATTTGTCGGGATTGAAGACGAAATGAAGGACGTCTTCCGGCCGTCTTGCTTTGCCATCAATCAAAATTGAGTAGTCTCTGTATGAATTCCCCTTCGGTTCAAATTGAACGCGATTCGCCGCAATTGGTTCCAGAGACTGAATGATTCCGTTGTATGTGTGAGGAACCACAACGGAATTCCCTTTGCCATATAACAAAAGATTCATGATGATATTTGTCATCCATGTCATTCTTGTCATGGTCGGCATTGGGTCAATGTCAATTTTTCGGGAAAGTTCGTTTTTGATGCGGACGTCTCCGTTTTTGGTATTCGACATCAACTTTATGGTCATGCTCCCGATCAATTCCGCGATTCGCAAAGCAGCCGTGACGACCTCTGGGCATTTGTCTAAACTGACATATTCCGACACACACAAACTGTCATAATCGTCAGCGATAAGGAAAGCCGCCACCGGCTTGTTTTGGTTAGTTGGCTTTGTATCGCTCGGCTGAGCTGATGTTCTAAATTTTTTCTTTCTCGCCATTTAAATTCTCCTTAATCAAACCACTTCTTCGCTTTCATCTTCTTTTCCTGGTCTTTCATGTAGCAAATACAGGAGAAGACCGAAGCGTCGAAAAGGTCAATTCTCTGTGTCGGCTCCACCTTCTCATATTGCACCGCATCATCCGTCTTCTCGATAGCGCGGACATTCGCAACGCAATATTCATAGGGCTCAGCGTGACAATAATATAGGGTTCCGTCCTTTGCTGATTTTTCAATACGGCGGAAGCCCTGTGATTTTACATAGTAATATTGCGGCTGGTCCACAATTTTAAATCCTGCCGCTTCCATCATTGGAAAATATTCCTCTGTAGCAAACTTCCTATCGTGGCCAACCATTCGAATCTTGAAGCCTTTGTTTCTCATGGAAATGAACCAATTCACGACATCTCCCATGTTCACCGTTGGCGAGTTGCACATAGTCAGCCATCCGTCATCCTTCCAACCGAATAAAGGAATGTTGTCTTCGTCCGCTTTTGCGGCGGCCTGTGTTATTGGGAAGAATGCGTGTGGAATGATGATGTCTGTTCCTTCGTAGTTCCCGAATAAGCACGCAGCCGTTAAGTCATACATTCTTGAGAGGTCGGCACCACCATACCATTGAATCGGAAGTTTTGCGAGTTCTTCCATTGTCCAATTGTATTTGGCATCCGACGCTTGGAATTCGTTTAAATTGAAATAGGCTTTCAACGAAGATGTATAAATATTTAACCTTCGCGAGAGGAAGTCTTTCCGCTTTATCGGGTCGTTAGCAGCTTGAAGGCTTGCTTCACGAATCTCGCTCGGCCGTATTGTGACTCCATAATTCGGATTCGCTTTCTGATGCTGAATAGGATTTGTATAATCCACTTCGCCGCCTTGATCTTGGTCGGCTCTCGCCATGAAGACGAATAACGAGTCATTCTCCAATTGGCCGTTTACGACTTTCGCACAATATTCCTGGTGTGAATAACCAAACGAGTTGACGTTGTCTCCTGCCGTGGTAATGCCTATCATCAGCCTGTTTTCATAGGATGCCTGTGCTTCTTTGAATCGGTTATATTGCGAAGCCTTCCGATAGGATGCGACTTCGTCAGCAATAGCAAACGAACAGTTGAAGGAATCCTGCGCGTCTGGGTTTGTCGGCATTGCGATTATTTCCATCGTGCCATCAAGATTTCCGGCTTTATCAAAGAAGGAATAACGGATGGAGTGATCGAATGAGTTGTCTTTGACTTCGAACGTGTTACGCATTCCGTTATAATCTAGAGAGAAGGTTATAAAAGAGAATGCTTCCATCGTCTGTTTCAAAGCGGAAGCGACTATATAAGTCGTGGCACCGCTCTTCCTCTGGAGGATGGACACCGCAAAGGCCAGTGCAGCCACGAAGGATGTTTTGCCGTTCTTTCTTCCAATTTCGATGAAGGCTTCTTTATATCTTCGGAGGTTGGTACCCTTGTAGTAAAAACCGAGGATGTTGGCCGTGATGAAGATTTCCCACGGAGACAACATCAACGGCTTTCCCTGCAGCGGATTTCCTTCAAGGTCTTCGCCTTTTTTATGAACGAAAAAACCTTGAATAAAGTTGATGCAGAAATCCACATCAAAACTTCGATATTCAAGGTCTTCACGTTTTAGGTCTTCTTTGAATCGCTTGCAGGCATTCGTCACTTCGGTGCTTGCAACCTGCTTCCCAGAGATTACATCATCCGCATACTTGATGGCTGCGTCTTTGTATTTCTTTGCCATCAAGTAATCCTTTCTAACAGTTTTTCAAAAGACCCGACCCCTTTGTCTTTAATCGCATCCGCATTCAGCTTCTTTAATCCGCTTGGAGTAAGACCCAAGTCTCGCCAATAAGAGAGAGCCTGTGTGTTGAGTTCCATTTCCATGACAAGGGCAGGATTCTTAACGGTGTTTTTCTCTTTGGCTTTATTGGTGTGAATAATGGTTGGAAGAGATCCGCTCTCCACATATTGCTCATGTGTTTTGTCTCGGTTCTCCATGATTTGAGCAAGGGTATCAATGACATCAAGATAAAAGTCTTCATAAGTACCGGCATCTTGGCAGCACTTAATTATTCGTTTTTTCCATTCTGCTTTTTCCATTGATTCTCCTTTCTATCAAATCTCCAAATAAAAGGCGATGACATAGTCATTCACTCCGATGAAATCCGTCTGGCCGTCGGTAAAAATTATTCGCGAGGAGGGTAGTTCGCTATGCGTGTTCTGTTTTTGTCAACGATTCTCGGAAATGAGCTGCCGTTCTGAATTCTTGGGGAAGTTCATGGCAGATAAAAACAGAATAGCAGCCGCCTTTTATTCAGAGATTTATAAATAAAATTTGTTTGCATTCTTCAATTTCTTTGCAAAAGCAAAGATTTGTTTTAGATTCGGCAAGATTTCGGCGAAAATTTCCCTTTTTTCCAAAAAATTGGCCGTGTGTATAAATACC
>OCTW013374076.1_pt1 | contig 29836 bp, 27 predicted proteins | sample 1539671 | NCBI WGS metagenome assembly OCTW01 (sample SAMN02144230, study PRJEB22623) | gut metagenome | biome: sheep rumen | host: Ovis aries | place: New Zealand | reverse complement strand
TATACGCATATACGCAATACACAATATTAAAATTTGCGCAAAAAATAAAGCCATCACTGGCTTCTGAGGATTTTGGGTGTCAAACTTCCGTAAAACTAATAAAACATTTCAATATATTCGTGACATGGATATATCAAATGTGATATAGTGAAAACTGTTCATGAATGGCGGATATGTGTTCACACCACGAGGACAAAAAGAAAAAAGTGTTTGCAACAGTATGGACAAGATTTCATCCTATCAATGATGAACAGGAAGCTACTTCAAATGAGTAGAAGGGAAAAGAAATGTGGAAAGAGATAAATGAATTTCTAGGAATGGTTGATAACTTTGTCTGGGGTGTTCCTCTCATGGCATTGATCCTTATTGGTGGTGTGCTTTTAACCTGCCGTACCAAGATCCTGCAGGTGAGAAGACTTCCGCTGGCTTTGAAGTGGATCTTTCAGTCGGAAAAGGATGGTAAGGGTGAGGTATCTAGCTTTGGTGCCCTGATGACAGCCCTTTCAGCAACCATTGGTACTGGAAATATCGTCGGTGTTGCAACCGCTGTTGGCACTGGTGGACCTGGTGCTTTGTTCTGGATGATCCTGGCAGCTTTCTTCGGAATGGCTACCAAGTACTCTGAAGCGCTTCTCGCTGTTAAATATCGCACCATCGAAGACAATGGTCGTACCCTAGGTGGACCCTTCATGTATATCGAAAAGGGTATGGGCGTAAAGTGGAAGTGGCTGGCTAAGCTCTTTGCCTTCTTTGGCATGTGTGTAGGTCTCTTTGGTATCGGTACATTCTCTCAGGTAAATGGTATCGTTTCTGCTGTGAATGGATTCTTTAATCCATCCAATGCAAAGCCAATCACAATTCCTGGAATTGGTAATTATAGTGCCGTTACAATTGTTGCGTCCTTAATCGTTGCTGTTTTTGTGGCCTTAGTTGTCATCGGTGGCTTACAGCGTATCTCTAAGGTGGCATCTATTATCGTTCCATTCATGGCAATTACCTATTTTGTATTCGGAATGCTCTTAATCATTCTGAATATTAAAGAGGTTCCAGGAGCATTTGTTTTAATCTGCCAGGCAGCATTTGATCCCAAGGCTTTCACTGGTGGTATGATTGGTTCCTTCTTAGTTGCGATGCAGAAGGGTATTGCACGCGGGATCTTCTCCAATGAAGCAGGACTTGGATCTGCGCCAATTGCAGCAGCTGCAGCTCAGACCAATGAACCTGTACGTCAGGGCCTGGTATCCATGACAGGAACTTTCATCGACACCATAATTATCTGTAACATGACAGGTATCTCTATTGTTCTAACAGGTGCATGGAAGGTGAAGGGATTAGAGGGCGTTGGCATTACAACCTATGCTTTCCAGAAGGGCCTGCCATTCCCAGAGGAAGTATCTCAGTTCGTTTTGATGGTATGCCTGGCATTCTTCGCCTTCACAACGATCCTAGGCTGGGACTACTACAGTGAGCGATGCATCACCTATCTCAGCGGCGGTAAGCAGTCTTCCGTTAAGGTCTTCCGTTGGCTCTATATCCTAGCAGTCTTTGCCGGACCATACATGACCGTGTCCGCTGTATGGACCATCGCAGATATCTTCAATGGATTGATGGCAATTCCGAATATGATTGCCCTGTTCGCACTATCTGGCGTCGTAGCCCGAGAGACCAAGGACTTCTTCCAGCAGAAGAAGCACTTGCAGGGGTAATCCATATGTTACTTAGCCCTCATTCATATTTAGGATAATTTTATGTAGAAATGTTAACCGCAGCCAGGTTTTCTGGCTGCGATTTTTTTAACGCAGTCGGAGAAATAGTAACAAGTAACTTGCAGGAAAAACCGACAGGAATTATGATATCTACATGATTACAAATAATACAAAGCAGGAACGCTACGTCCTAATCGCTGTAGATACAGGACGTGGTTATGATGCAGAGAAGTCTCTGCAGGAATTATCAGAATTATTGGATACCGCTGGCGGTGAGACAGTGGATATGATTATCCAGAATATGGAGTCCCCTTCTGGAGCTACTTACTTAGGCTCTGGTAAGGTGGAGGAATTGCGCCAATACATCCAGGGAGAGGAAGAGATAGGGAATTCCATTACAGGAATCATCTGCGATGATGAATTGTCTCCAGCTCAGATGAATAACCTAGAGCAGATCCTGGGATGTAAGGTTTTAGATCGTACAACTCTGATTCTGGATATCTTCGCCCAGCATGCAACCAGTCGTGAGGGTAAGGTCCAGGTTGAGATGGCTCAGTTAAAGTACAGAAGCTCTCGCCTGGCAGGTTCACTAGGTGGCTCTCTGTCTAGACAGGGTGGTGGAATCGGTACCCGTGGACCTGGTGAGACCCAGTTGGAGACGGATCGCCGTCTCATCCGTAGTCGCATGGCCAGCCTCAGAAAAACCATCCAGGAGATGGAACGGTCTAGAGATACTGGACGTAAGATGCGCCTGAATAATGGAGTACCAGTCATTGCCATTGTGGGATACACCAATGCTGGTAAGTCCACACTCTTGAACCGTCTGACCCAGTCCAGTGTCTTAGAAGAGGACCAGTTATTTGCTACATTGGACCCAACCACGCGAAGCGGTCAGCTGAATGATGGACAGAAGGTTCTCTTTACAGATACCGTTGGATTCATTCATAAGCTTCCTCATCAGTTGGTTGACGCATTTCACTCCACACTTGAAGAGGCCTCCTATGCAGATATCATTCTCCATGTGATCGATGCCAGCGACCCTGAGTGGGAGATGCATGAGAAGGTGGTCTACGATACCCTAGATGAGCTTGAGATTCATGGAAAGCCGATTCTAACTGCTTTTAATAAGGTGGATCTCTTAGCAGACCCTTTTCATGGGAAGGATGATCGTTGTGAGAAGATTCTCACCATCTCTGCTGCGACAGGTTTCGGTATTGATGAACTTTTAGATAGTATTTCTGATGTCCTTCGTGAGCTTCGGGTTTATATCGAGCGGACATTCTCCTACGCTGAGGGGAATAAGGTAAACCGTATCCATGAATCCGGACAGATCCTTACTGAGGAGTACACCGAGGATGGAATCCATGTCAGTGCATATGTACCCCGGAGCCTTTATGGTTGGTTGATGTAAGACGAACAGATAGAAGTAGAAAGAGTAAAGCAAGTGAAGAGTTTTCAGCAAAATGAGCGTTATCCATATAGTGCTATTGGACATGCAGCCGTAAGAGATGGCCAGGGCAGATACTATTGCCGTGCAATCCGCACGCTGAGAGAGGATAATTATGTTCAGTGCATGGACTGTCCACTTCATGGAGGCGAGACCAAGGACTATGCAGGATCTGGTGAGACAGTTCCGGAGTGCTGGTACTATGACTTAGATCTTCAGGATAGCGAGAGTATCACTCCAGAAGAACTCTATAACAGAGAGGAAGCCCTGATTCAGGGAAAGCTGATTCCAGAATTCCCTTATTTCATTGCAGACTTCACTGCAGAGAGGAAATTTGGCATTCTTGAAGATGCCATTCAATTTGCAGCACGAGCCCATGCCGGGCAGGTCCGAAAGGGATCAAGTATTCCTTACATCTGTCATCCAATCGAAGTCATGATGCTAACGGCTCGAATGAGTAAGGATCCTGAGGTAGCTGCGGCAGCAGCACTTCACGATACATTAGAGGATACAGACACCACGGAGGAGGACATCCGTCGTAATTTCGGCGATCGAATTCTCGAGATGGTAAAGGGTGAGAGTGAGGACAAGAGACCTCATCTGCCAGCCCATGAGACTTGGAAACTTCGTAAGGAAGAGTCTCTTAAGAAGGCAAAGACGGCTCCAATAGAGCATAAGATTATTATGCTAGCGGATAAGCTGTCTAATATCCGCTCCACCTATCGGGAGTATCAGAAGATGGGAGATGCGGTCTTTGAACGATTTAATGTGAAGGATAAGGAGAGCCATGCCTGGTATGAAAGAGGCTGCTTAGATGCCTTATCCGAATTGAAGGATCTCCCACAGTACAGCGAATATGCCCATCTGGTGTCGGAAATCTATCACTAGGACACCACACCTTCTTATTGGTCTAAATTTCTAAAAAAAGTGGGAAAACGATACAAAATCCGTTTACTTTGTGCATAAGTGTGATAGAATTCCTATGTAACGAACAGTATTTTAAGGACATAACCTTTATGAGTTTAACGATTTCATCCACGAGACCAAGCGGGGCTACCTCCATTACTTCTAGTGTAGCCCATGCCTATAATCTTAGCAGTCAGTCTCAGGTATCAAGTGCATATACAGAATCTGCTGGACAGATTTCAGGTGCTCAGGTTGAGCCTTCTAATCCTGTGATCTATGCCAATGCCAGCAGGCAGACCAAGACCGTAAGCCCATTTGAAAATGCCCAGGAGGTATCCAAGGCATTTAATCAACTGGCTGAGAGCTTTGGCGGTAGAGCGACTTCCTACAGTCAGGATATGACTGCGGAATCCTATGGGACAATCGGTAGCCATATCGATGTCTATGCTTAGATACAGAAATTGTTGATATTGTATTTTTTGGGACTGTGCTTGGCATGGTCCTATTTTTTATCTGTATGCAGGCTGTCTCCTTGGTTTGGAGTATGCTAAAATGATTATAATTATGGAATTGTTTTGAAAGAGGAATTATATGGAACAATGGACACTGATGGCACCTTGCCACTTTGGCTTAGAATCAGTCTTGAAGAGAGAAATCTATGATTTGGGATATGAGATTACAGAAGTGCAGGATGGTAAGGTGATCTACACAGGTGATCCTGAGGCAGTGTGTCTGTCGAATATACATCTCCGTACCGCTGAGCGTGTGCTTCTAGTGGTTGGCCGCTTCCGTGCTACCACTTTTGAGGAACTCTTCCAGGGGATTAAGGAGATCCAGTGGGAGAAGTGGCTGCCTAAGAATGCAAAGTTCTGGGTAACGAAGGCATCCTCTGTTAAGAGTAAGCTCTTCAGCCCATCGGACATCCAGTCTATTACGAAGAAGGCTATGGTTGAGAGAATGAAGGGATACTATAAGCTGAACTGGTTCCCTGAGGATGGCCCAGCCTTCCCTCTTCGTATCTTCATCATGAAGGATGAGGTGACAGTTACCATTGATACCACAGGTGCATCTCTCCATAAGAGAGGCTATCGTACAGAGACAGGTAAGGCACCGATTTCTGAGACCCTGGCAGCAGCTCTGATTATGCTGACACCTTGGCATGGAGACCGTATCCTGGTGGATCCTTTCTGCGGATCTGGAACCTTCCCAATTGAAGCGGCTATGATTGCTGCCAATATGGCACCTGGTATGCGCCGCCACTTTACTGCTGAGGCCTGGACAGACCTAATCCCTAGAGAAATGTGGACCGAGGCCAAAGCGGATGCAGAAGCAGAAGTGAATCTGGACATCGAAACAGACATCCAGGGATACGATATCGACGGAGACGTGGTGAAGATCGCCCGTCAGAATGCACGTCGTTGTGGCATAGAGAGTCTCATTCATTTCCAGCAGCGTCCTTTAAAAGAGTTACATCATCCGAAGAAATACGGATTTATTATTACCAATCCTCCTTATGGCGAGCGCTTGGAGGATAAGAGTGCACTGCCACCTCTGTATCAGGATATTGGACGTGTCTACCAGAATCTGGACGCATGGTCTATGTTTCTCATCACCTCCTATGAGGATGCAGAGCGATATATCGGTAAGAAAGCACAGAAGAATCGTAAAATCTATAATGGTATGATTAAGACATACTTCTATCAGTTTCTTGGCCCTAAGCCACCAAAGAAGGGAAAACGTCCATGAAAACGGAGCGTAGATTTGTCTTCCTCTTTATTATAATTGTACTTGCTGTTGTACTGAAGGCTGGTTCCTTCTCTGAGAGAATATCAACCATCTCCGCCTTTCGTGGAGCACAGTTGGAGTCTGGGGTTTTCAACCCATTGATTGCTGGAAATGTAAACCGAGATGGACTCTTGAATGTTCAAATCGATGGTGTGACCTATTCCAACCAAGAGGGAGAAGTATTTGTAAATTCCAATATGCATGTCATGGCATCTCTGAACTTTGTAAGAGATGTCTTTTCCGCCAGCGCATTTGCCAGTGAGAAGGGCAAAATCGAGATTCAACGGAATAGTGCGACCTATCACTTCACGAAGTCTAAGAAGACTGGAACACTTCTTTCGACCAAGTCTACCCCGGAGTCTGAGATTAAGTTAACAGAGGCACCTGAACAGTATGACGGAAAGTATTACTTTGCCCTTGATGATCTCTGTAAGCTCTTTGGATATGGATACTCCTATGACAGTGGTAAGGTAACAGCAGCGCTGGATTCTACCACTGCAGAGGCGGCGAAGCTTCCAAAGTCCTATGACCTGAGAAGCAAGAAGCGTGTGTCTGAGATCCTGGATCAGGGTCAGTTATCTGCCTGCTGGGCCTATGCATCTCTATCTGCCCTGGAGTCCTCTCTCCTTCCTGAAAAGGATGTGACTTATGATCCTGTGAAACTGGCCAATCGAAATACCTATGGTATCTCTGACCAGGATGAAGGCACCTATATGGTTGCAGTCTCTAGCTTACTTTCTTGGCAGGGACCTGTGAAAAATGGTGATACAGAGATCGCTGGTCACTTACAGGAGGTTCACTTCTATGAGAAGGACCAGATGGATGACATCAAGTGGGCGGTATTCAAAAATGGTGGCGTCTCTACCTCTCTCTATGTAGAGGTCAATAGTTCCAATTTGTCTAAGTCTGACTACTATAATGAAAAGACGGATTCCTATTATTACAATGGCTCTAAGACCCCAAATCATGATGTGGTAATCATCGGCTGGGACGATAATTATAGTAAGTCGAATTTTGCGGAAAAGGTACCTGGAGACGGTGCTTATATCTGCCAGAATAGCTGGGGCAGTAATTTCGGCCAGGACGGCGTATTCTACGTGTCCTACTATGACACCAATGTAGGTAACTTCGGCGTATCCTATGCAAAACTGGAGAAAACAGATAACTATGATCATATCTATCAGTCAGATCTCTTAGGAGAGGTTGGTAAGGTAGGCTATAACGCCAATACCAACTTTTTCGCCAATGTATATACCGCATCGGAAGAGGAGAGTCTGAAGGCAGTTGGATTCTATACGGCAGGACAGGATACCAGTTATACGGTCTATGTGGTTGAGAATTTTAAGGACACAGGGTCTCTGGCAACCAGACGTGAGTTAGCATCTGGAACGCTGCATGACACCGGATTCTATACCATCCCATTACATGAAGCGGTGAAGCTAGAAAAAGGTGAGAAGTTCGCGGTGGTAGTTGCCCTGAAGACCCCAGGATCCAAGCATCCGATTGCCATTGAATATGATGGCAATCCTATGACGAAAAGGGTAGACCTGAAGGATGGTATGGGATTCGCCAGCGGGAATGGAATCGAATGGGATAGTGTAGAGAATAAATATAAGGCAAATCTATGCCTGAAAGCATATAGCGATACAGTAACAGAGGAGTAAGTAGAATCCATGGAGTATCGGATTATTAAAATCCTATCCATCGTCATTACATTGACAGCAGCTATTGGCCTGGTAATCCTAGCGGCAGTTCCAGGCCTTCATTCCTATGCCCTGAGCCAGAAGCAGGAGGAGAAGCGGAGACAGTCTGTGCTATCTCTCATGCAGAATAGTAAGAATCTTACTATCCAGGAGGATAGCAAGATGCAGGGGCAGATTCGTCTGACTCTCCCTAAGGGGATGAAGCAGGAGGATATGATTGTCCAAGCAGACCCTGTGGAGTGTGGACTATCCATTACAATTCCAGGAATCAGTGAATACTATTTCTATGATTATCCTATGGTTGGCTCTGCGCAGCATGTGGAGAACCTCTACTTCGATACAGATGCATCTGGTGGAACCATTCAGTTTGAACTGGATCAGGTATATGAGCCAGAGATCAAGAGTAAGGATGGCTATCTCTATATTAGCTTTGTATCACCTAAGGAATTATATGACCATGTTGTGGTTGTAGATGCTGGTCATGGTGGTAAGGACAATGGTGCAAGCGCAGCTGGTGTGGAGGAGAAGAATCTATGTCTGGACATCACGAAGAAGCTTAAGGATAAACTGGACGAGCGAGAAGCTATGGGTGACACCGATGGAAATGGGAAGCAGGATCTGAAGGTCTACTACACCCGTCTCGATGATGAGAAAATCGGCCTGGAGCACAGAGTGAATCTGGCCAATAACACAGATGCTGATCTCTTCCTAAGTATTCATATTAATTCTACGTCCAGTGGACGAGAATCTGCAATTAATGGAACAGAAGTTATGTATAAGGTAGAGGATACGACAGGTGCATCTAAGGCATTTGCAGATACCTGTCTTACCAACCTCTTATCTTCTCTGTCCAGTCAGAGCAAGGGACTGGTAGCAGGCGATGATATTAAGATTATTCGTCTGGCGAAGATGCCAGTGGCACTGGCTGAAATTGGATTCATTACCAATGGGACAGAGCGTGAACGGATGCAGACAGAGGACTACCAGAATCAGGCGGCACAGGGACTGTATGATTCTCTGATTACAAGCCTTGGATTATAAGGAAGGATAGAGGAATGAAGATTATTTTTGCGACAGGAAACCAGGGAAAGATTCGTGAAGTGAAGGAGATCCTTGGGGATCAGGTGGAAGTACTAACGATGAAGGAAGCCGGTGTGGACTGTGACCCAGAGGAGAATGGGTCTACATTTACCGAGAATGCCTATATCAAGGCAAGAGCAGTGCGTGAGAAATGTAAGGCGTCCGGTAATAAGGAGCTCATGGATTGTATTGTGATGGCAGATGATTCCGGACTAGAAATCGATGCAATGCCAGGGGAACTAGGGGTGAAGTCTGCTCGATTTATGGGACATGATACGTCCTACGATATTAAGAATCAGGCCATTTTAGACCGCATGAAGGATGTACCGGTGGAAGAACGAGGTGCACGATTTGTCTGCGCCATTGCAGCCATTCTCCCTGACGGAAGAGAATTGGATACCAAGGGTGTTATGGAGGGACAGATCGGCTATGAGATCTCTGGAAATGGTGGATTCGGCTATGATCCAATCTTCTATCTCCCCGAGTATCAGGCTAGCTCTGCAGATATCTCTGCTGAGGAGAAGAATCGTATCAGCCACCGTGGTCAGGCGCTGCGTCAGATGAAGGAGTTACTATAAATGAGGGTCTTAATTATTAGTGATAGTCATGGAGATCGTAGATATATGGATGAGGCCATAGAACGTACCAAGCCGGCTCTAATCTGCCATATGGGAGATGCCCTGGGGGATGATATCCATATCCAGGCCATGGGAGAGTGTCCGCTACGGATCGTAAGGGGCAATTGTGACATGGATCCATCTCTATCCAATTTCTTAGAATTTGAATTAGAGGGGCATCAGATCCTTATGGCCCACGGTCATACCTTTGGTGGTGGAAGTGAATCCATCGAAAGAGAGATGAAAAAGAAGGCCATGGAGGATGGATGTGACATTATTATGTATGGTCATACCCATGTTCCAGTGATTCGAGAAGAAAAAGATTGTACTTTTTTAAATCCAGGATCCATTTCTCGACCTCGTCAGGATGGTGGACAACACACATATATTGTCTTGGATATCACTGAAAACAAAAATTTCATCTATAATCTTTGTTCCATCGAAAAATGAAAAAGACCGAAAATACAGGAAAAATCGGGGACGAATTGTCTGAATATTTATTTTTAATAATTTTTTCGAAAAAAGTGTTGACATACCTATATGGTTTTCCTATAATAACACTTGCGTTTCGGGTAATACGAAATGCGAACAAAACAACTCGGGGTGTGGCTCAGTTTGGCTAGAGCACCTGGTTTGGGACCAGGGGGTCGCAGGTTCGAATCCTGTCACCCCGACTTATACTCTTTTTAATTCGCTAATATGCGGGTGTAGTTCAATGGTAGAACACCAGCCTTCCAAGCTGGATACGTGGGTTCGATTCCCATCACCCGCTCTTAGTTTTTGCAAAAAAGCTAGAATTCGTGTTCGTAGCTCAGTTGGATAGAGCAACGGCCTTCTAAGCCGTGGGTCGGGGGTTCGAATCCCTTCGAGCACATTATGGTGGGTATAGCGCAGCTGGTTAGCGCGTCAGATTGTGGCTCTGAAGGCCGTGGGTTCGAATCCCATTACCCACCCTGTTGCTATAGCAACGTTGGGCTATAGCCAAGCGGTAAGGCACAGCACTTTGACTGCTGCATTCGTGGGTTCGAATCCCGCTAGCCCAGTCATTTATCAAGTTGAGCGACCGCCGCTTGTATATTGAGTGGCATTAGCTCAGTTGGTAGAGCACCTGACTTTTAATCAGGTTGTCGGGGGTTCAAATCCCCCATGCCACATTGTGTATTTGTACGTCGTAAGCAGATGCTTATGGCGTTTTTTGTTTTTTGGAGGTAGAAGATATGCGCATTATATTTGTGAGACATGGTACCCCTGATTATTCTACAGATTCTCTGACCCCAGTGGGACAAAGGGAAGCAGAGGCACTTGCTCTCCGAACCAAGGACTGGAATATAGAGCATGTATATCTCTCTCCTCTTGGTCGTGCCCAGGAGACGGCTCAGCCTACCATTCAGGCCCTGGGGCTGGATGAAAGTCAAGTAACCACTTATGACTGGCTGAGGGAGTTTTCTCCTCGAATGATAGATCCAACCACTCATGAGGAGCATTGCCTATGGGATCTCATGCCAGAGGACTTTACCAGGGACCCTGGATATATGGATCCAGATCACTGGTTCGAATATGGCATCTATAAGGACAATCCGGAGGCCGAGACAGAGTGCCAGAGGGTCTATCAGGGCATCGATGACCTAGTGGCCCCTTATGGCTATCAGAGACATGGCAAGTACTTTGACTTCGTAGATCCAAGCGGCCACGTGAACCCTGCTGAGATAGAGGATATCATGCTCCACGGGAATAAAAACTATGAGCTAAGAGATGAGGATGATGAGAAGACCATCCTGATCGTCTGCCACTTTGGTGTTACCTGTGTGATGCTGGGCCACTTGCTTGGGATCTCTCCTGTTGCTCTGTGGCATGGTACTAGCATCCCGCCAACGGGAGTTACCGTATTGAATGCAGAGAAGCGCATTCATAATACGGCTCATTTCCGTATGCAGTCCCTTGGGGACACTGCCCACCTCTATGCTGCTCATGTACCGGTGTCTGGCTTTGCGGCTTTTTCACCTGTATTTCAGAAATAGGAACTGTCGATGGATAGGAAATAGAAACCATGCCCTAGACTGGAGCAGGGTTTCTGTTTCTAGGAAAGAGTAATTATGGAAAAGAACAAAGGCTTACAAATTGTAAAAGATACCCTGAAGGAGGCGAAGACCTATCAGCATGCGGCTGGAGTGCTGCAGTATGATCAGGAGACCATCTGTCCACCAGCTGCTATGGAAGAGCAGGGAGAGATTGTAGGTCTCATGTATAACAAGGCCTATGCCCTGACGAGAAGCCCAGAATTCATGGAAGCGGTGAAGAGCCTCTATGAGGAGCATCTAGAGGAGTTAGATCCCTATGATGCTGCTAATATCAGCTACTTCTATCGGGACTTTAAGAAGAATGAGGCCATCACACCAGAGCTACAGCTAGAATTCTCTCGTATTACCAATAAGGGATTCGTGGCCTGGCTGAATGGTAAGAAGAAGGCGGACTATAAGGAATTCCTGCCAGCACTGAAGGAAATCACTGAGATGGAGAAGAAGAAGGTGGAACTGTCCCCAGTGAAATTCGAAGCGCCATACGACTTCGTCCTAGATACCTATGAAGAGGGTGTCACCAGTGCAGACCTTGATCTCTTCTTTGGAAAGTTCAAGGAGCGGATGATTCCATTACTGAAGGAGATCCAGGCTTCTAAGAAGAATATCCGTACGGACTTTTTGTCACGACAGGTACCGAGAGAGGGCCAGATTCGCCTGGCTTGTAAGCTCATGGACATTATCGGTATGGATCCAGACCGTCGTGCCCTGACAGAGAGCGAGCATCCCTTCACAGATGGATACAGCTATAATGATGTGCGAATCACCACCCATTACTATGATAATGCCTTCACATCCAGCATGTATTCGGTCATCCATGAGGGTGGACATGCCCTGTTCGAGCAGTGGCAGCCAAAGGAAAACTTCGATCACTATCTGAACCATAAGACCATGGGGCAGCACGAGTCTGTGTCTCGCTTCTATGAGAATCGTATCGGTCGCTCTCGAGGATTTGCTCATCTGATCTATCCGACACTTTGCGAGGTCTTCCCGGAGGCGATGGGGGATGTATCCCAAGAGGAACTGTATGAGGCGCTGAATGTGGTAACTCCATCTCTGATTCGTACGGAGTCCGACGAGTTCACCTACACCTTCCACATTATTATCCGCTATGAGATTGAGCGGGATATCATGGAGGGAAAGATAGACCTAGCCCATCTGGATCAGATTTGGAGCGATAAGTATGCTGAGTATCTAGGCGTGCGGCCAGAAAATGACCGTGAAGGTCTCCTGCAGGATATGCACTGGTCAGAAGGTTATGGTTATTTCCCAACCTATGCACTGGGTAACATGTATAATTCCATGTATTTCAATGCAATGAATCAAGAATTTGATGTGGATGACATGGTGAGCCAGGGAAAACTGGATGTGGTACTGGATTGGATGAAGGAGCATGTCTTTAAGAAGGCGGATCAATTAGATCCAAAGCCATGGATTAAGGATATCACAGGAAGAGACCTTACGGTGGATGATTTCCTGGACTACTTAGAAGAGAAGTATAGAGGAATCTACCAGATCTAGAAGCGCGAGGCCTGGCGTGTATCATGGAGTGGATTAGAAGTCCCGAGGAAAAGGATGGATATATGTTTGATTTCATGAGTTTTCATAAGGCGATTGACGTTGTCCTTGTTATTACGATTATACAGATGATTCCCATGCTGGTAATGGCCTGGAGTGCTGTGGTAGCTCTCTATGGCGGCACCAAAAAGCGAATAATCCCAGGTCCAGAGTGCATGAAGAAGACGAATCACTTTGCGGTTATTGTATGTGCTCATAATGAGGAAACATCTCTTCCATATCTCCTTCATAGTATTGAAAAGCAGAATTACCCCAAGGATAAATACCATGTCTATCTCATGGCGGATCATTGCACAGATGGTACAGCTGCAATTGGACAGAATCTAGACTTCGTAACAGTCTACGAGAGAGAGGACGGCCCGACCAATGGCAAGGGAGATGTGTTGAAGTGGGGACTAGAGAAGATCTTCTCTGAAGACACCAATCATGAAATCGATGCCATTGCTGTCTTTGACGCAGATAATGTGGCTAAGGAAGACTTCCTATGGGAGATGATTCTCAAACTGAATGATGGCAATCAAATCGTACAGGGCAATCGTCTGGGCGGACAGCCGTATCGCTCTATTGTAACCAAGTGGTACACCATTTACTAGGCTGCCTATACCACCTGCTTCTTCCCAACGAAAAAGTGGAAGACCATTAAACATGAGGCCTTGGATGCTCCACAGGACTGAAAACTCCTGTTACATAATCGTTTTTGCAATCCGAAGAAACACTGGATTTGCTATGATACACCCATAAGGGTCTGTGTTCCAAAGCGGACGCAGACCCTTTTCTGATACAGGATTTATGCAAAGAGAAAAATTTTAAGTCCAGCATTAGGATATGGAATAGGTAGATACATGGGTATATCTGAAGAGGAGGAGTTCGAATGGCATCCAAGGTACCAAGTCCCAAGGGATTTCTATATGGAGGAGACTATAATCCAGAGCAGTGGCTTGATCGACCAGATATCTTAGCAGAGGATATCCGCCTTATGAAACAGGCCGGGATCAATACAGTCTCCCTTGGCATCTTCTCCTGGTCCACCCTTGAGCCAGAGGACGGTGTCTACGACTTTGGCTTCCTAGAGGAGCGGATCAATACCCTCTATGAGAATGGGATCTATACCATTCTGGCTACTCCAAGTGGCAGCAGACCCAAGTGGTTAGCAGATAAGTATCCAGAGGTTCTACGAGTGGATGATCGAGGCGTCCGTCAGCACTATGGCTTCCGTCATAACCACTGTATGACTAGCCCTGCCCTTCGTAAGAAGATCTATGCAATCGACCGCAAGCTCTCAGAGACCTTCGGCAATCATCCAGGGGTGATCTCCTGGCATATCAATAATGAGATGAGTGGACCATGCTACTGCCCGCTGTGTCAGGATGCCTTCCGAGACTTTCTTAAGAGGAAGTATGGAGATATCAAAAATGTAAACCATGCCTGGTCTACCACTTTCTGGAGCCATACTTACCGGTCCTTCGAAGAGATCGAAGCTCCATCTTCAATTGGAGAGACCCAGCTCCACGGACTGAATCTGGACTGGATGCGCTTCGTGACGGAGCGACATAAGGACTTTACAGCCCATGAGATCCAGGCAGTGAGAGATGGCGGGTCCAATCTTCCTGTCACCATGAATCTCATGTACAACTATACAGGCTTAGATTATCAGGAATTTTCTGACTTGATGGACTATATGTCCTGGGACAATTATCCTACCTGGCATAAGGGCTCAGAGGTAGCCGTGGGATTTGACTCAGGTTTCGAGCATGACAGGATTCGTTCCATCCAGAGAGCACCATATCTCATGATGGAGTCCTGTCCATCCTCCACCAACTGGCAGTCAGTTAGTAAGCTGAAGGCACCAGGCATCTTAGAGGCCCAGCAGATTCAGGCCATTGCCCATGGCTCCGAGGGAGCCCTATATTTCCAAATCCGACAGAGCAGAGGTGCCAGTGAGAAGTTCCACGGGGCAGTTATCGACCACTACGGTGGAGAGGATACCAGGGTATTTCGTGAGGCGGCCAAAACCGGCCATGCCCTGGAGAGTATCCGAGAGGTGCTTGGATCCACGGTTCACTCCCCAGTGGCAGTTATCTATGACACCCAGAATCGCTGGGCCTTAGAGGATGCCCAGGGACCTCGTAATGCCGGGCTCTATTACAGAGAGGCAGTGGAGAAGTCCTATCTGGCCTTTAAGAAGTATGGGCTAAATGTAGACCTGATCGATGAGACCCAGTCCTTGGATCAGTACCAGGTCATCGCAGTTCCTATGGCCTATATGTTCCGACAGGGATTTGAAAAGAAGTTAAGGGACTTCGTAGCCAATGGGGGTCGATTGATTCTGAGCTATTGGAGTGGCATTGTGGATGATACGGACCTCTGCTTCTTAGGAGGTACTCCACATGGATTTATCGATGTGTGTGGATTTCGGTCTAAGGAAATCGACGGCCTCTATGAGGATGAAATCCATTCTGCTTCCTCTGTAGATTCCAGGGAGGAGAGACACTATAACTTCCACAATCTGGCAGAACTCTTGGAACTTGAGGGCGCAGAAGCACTCTATACTTATGACCAGGACTGGTATCAGGGTCAGGCGGCAGTTACCAGACATACCTATGAGAAGGGGGTAGTATTCGGACTGGCAGCAGACTTTGACCAGGACTTCTATGATGACTTTTATGAGAAGATTCTGAAGGAAATCTCTTGTAAGCCGATACTGGGTCAGGCTGGATCCTCTGTACTACCAACTGGTGTGGAAGTGTCTGAAAGAACACAAGAGGACGGGTCGGTTTACATTTTCCTAATCAACTGGAATCGAGAGGCTGTGGAGATCCCGGTGGATTCTGATTGTGAGATTCTCTATGCAAGCGGGGATTCGAGTCTGATGGGCCAGTTTCAGGGCGAGGCAGGGGTCAAGGGCACGGATTCGCTGGGAGATAAGTACCTCCTCCACTCCTACGAGTGTCTGATTCTGAAGAAGTGAAAAACTACATACCTTACATTACCATATAGGGACCTGCGCAGGATCTTTTCGGATCTACTGTGCAGGTTTTTTTCGTGACTTAAACTTGATTTAAACTTGCCTCCTTATAGTGGACATATCAAAGGTGAAGACAATTGTGATCTATCACATTAAATATTCCATACCAAAGGAGGTAGGCCTATGTATCCACAGATTATTATCATCCCAGCATACGAACCAGACCAGCGCCTGATTCGCTATGTGGACCAGCTTCTCTATGCTGGATTCGAGAAACTGATCATCGTCGATGATGGGGCCGTAATGTATCTAAAAATACCAGCACCATTGCAGAGAGCGTGAATGCAGTCCTTGCCATCAATGGTGACTACTATGGTTTCCGTGACGCAGGATACGTCATGAGAAATGGCTATCTCTACAGAGATACCCCCCGAAGTGGCTCTGGCAATGAGGACCTGGTGGTCTGCTCCGATGGTACCTTCGACATCATTGACGAGTCCGAAGTGACAGCCCAGGAACTGGTAGATGCAGGAGCTGTGCAGATCTATTCCTTCGGTCCCGGCCTCATCTCTGACGGAGAGATCACTGTATCGGAAGGAGATGAAGTGGACCAGAGCATGAGATCGAACCCACGTACTGCAATCGGCATGATCTCAGCCGGCCACTATGTGATGGTGGTGTCTGATGGTCGAACCAGTGCAAGCCAGGGTCTGACCCTGTCCCAGCTGGCCCAGGTCATGAGCGACCTGGGCTGTACCGAGGCCTATAACCTGGACGGCGGCGGCTCTACAACCATGTACTTCAATGGTCAGGTTGTGAATCAGCCAACCACCAATGGCAATACCATTAAGGAACGTGCTGTCAGTGACATTGTCTACATTGCAGGATAACTGCTTAGGGAAATGTAAACCGTGTTCAAAGAAAGCAGGCTTCGGTTTACATTTCTATCTCATGAGAAAATCGTAATGCAGGAGGTCGACTATGTACCACTATTCTATGAAAAAAAGCGCCATAATCTATGGAGGATTCACGGGATTCCTCTTGATTTTCGGCATCATCTATAATCAATTCGGCCATGGGGTGACATCCCCCTGGATGAGCTTCGCTTTCTTATGGACTTTGCTTCTAGGGATGATTCCTGCTGGAATCCTGGCTCTGAATCCAGGGATCACGCGGCCCAGACGAATCAGCGTCAATGCCTATAATTCTGGTGTGGCCTGCATCGCAGTATCCTCTGTGCTTCGTGGGATTTTTGAGATCGCGGGAAACGCATCTTCATATCAGGTTGCCCTCATGGTAGCAGGCTGGATTCTTTTAGGAATCGGTGTGATTTCCTACCTCCTTCGCAAATGAATGTGGAAAAAACTGCGAATTTGGTCTATAATGTTAACCAATTATGATTAAATGCAGAATTTCTAATTTTCACTCAACATTTGGAGGCTATGGAAATGAAATACAATTTCGCAAAGATTGAACAGAAATGGCAGAAGGCCTGGGATGAGAACAATGCATTCGAGGCTGTGGATTTCGCTAAGAAGCCAAAGTGGTACGGACTAGTAGAGTTCCCTTATCCATCAGGTGCAGGAATGCACGTTGGACATATCAAGGCCTACTCTAGTATCGAGGTACTGGCTCGTAAGCGTCGTATGGAAGGATATAATGTTCTCTTTCCAATGGGATTCGACTCCTTTGGTCTCCCAGCTGAGAACTATGCCATCAAGACCAATACACATCCACATGACATCACTGTGAAGAATATCGATCACTTCAAGCAGCAGATGAAGAAGGTTGGTTTCTCCTTCGACTGGAGTCGTGAGATCTCCACATCTCTGCCGGATTACTATCACTGGACACAGTGGATCTTCCTGCAGATGTTCAAGCACAACTTAGTATTCCGTGCCAAGACACTGGTTAACTACTGCCCACATTGTAAGGTTGTCCTGTCCAATGAGGACTCCCAGGGTGGTAAGTGTGATATCTGCCACAATGATGTAGTACAGAAGCCTAAGGACGTATGGTATCTCCGCATCACTGCGTATGCAGATAAGCTCTTAAAGGGCTTAGACAGCGTGGACTATCCAGACTCTATTAAGCAGCAGCAGGTTTCCTGGATTGGTAAGTCCACTGGTGCATTTGTTAATTTCCAGGTTGCTGATCAGGATGGTAAGGCAATCGAGGGCGAGAAGCTTGAGATTTATACCACTCGTTGCGATACACTTTACGGTGTAGCCTTCATGGTAGTTGCTCCTGAGCATCCACTTCTGGACAAATATAAGGCGTCCGTAAGTAACTGGGCTGACGTTCTGAATTACCGCGCAGAGTCAGCTAAGAAGACTGAGTTCGAGCGTACTCAGCTGGTAAAGGATAAGACTGGTGTGAAGATCGAGGGTCTCACAGCAATTAATCCTGTCAATGGTAAGCAGATCCCAATCTTCATCGCAGATTACGTAATGATGGGATATGGTACTGGCGCAATCATGGCAGTACCTGCTCATGACCAGCGTGACTGGGACTTCGCTAAGGCATTCGGCATAGAGATCACTCCTGTTATTGAGGGTGGTGATATCTCTGTTGAGGCATACACTGGCGATGGTAAGATGATTAACTCTGACTTCCTGAACGGTATCGATAATAAGAAGGATTCCATCGCTAAGATGTTAGAATTCCTTGAGGAAAAGGGTATCGGACAGAAGGGCACTCAGTACAAGATGAAGGACTGGGCATTCAACCGTCAGAGATACTGGGGTGAGCCAATCCCTCTGGTACATTGTGAGAAGTGTGGAACTGTTGCAGTTCCAGAAGAAGAGCTTCCACTGACTCTTCCGGATATGGAGAAGTTCGAGCCAGGACAGGAGGGTGAATCTCCTCTGGCACGTGCTACCGATTGGGTAAACTGTAAGTGCCCTGTCTGCGGTGGCCCAGCAAAGCGTGAGACAGATACAATGCCTCAGTGGGCTGGATCCAGTTGGTACTACCTGAGATTCTGTGATCCACACAATGATAAGGCATTTGCTGATAAGAAGAAGTTAGAGTACTGGATGCCAGTAGATCACTACAATGGTGGTATGGAGCATGTCACACGACATCTCTTATACTCTCGCTTCTGGCATCAGTTCCTGTATGACATTAAGGAAGTAAATACACCAGAACCATATGCAAAGCGTTCCTACCAGGGCCTGATTCTTGGACCAGATGGTGAGAAGATGTCTAAGTCTAAGGGCAATGTCATCGATCCTATGGATATCGTGGAGCAGTATGGTGCAGATACCCTTCGTGTCTATGTCATGTTCATGTCTGACTACGGCGCAGCAGCACCTTGGTCTGATGAGTCCCTGAGAGGATGTAAGAGATTCTTAGATCGTACCCTGAATCTCTTAGACCAGATTCAGGATAAGCCTGAGATCAAGGAGATTGAGTCCAGCCTGCATAAGACGATTAAGAAGGTATCTGATGATATCGAGCGCATGAAGTTTAATACTGCAATCGCAGCACTGATGAGCCTTATCAATGAGTTTACCAAGGCTGAGTATGTCACACGAAGTGATGTCATCACCTTCATTAAGCTCTTGAGCCCATTCGCACCTCATCTGTGTGAGGAGATGTGGGAGATTCTTGGAGAGAATCCAGATGGTAAGACCTTCTGTACTCTGTCTCAGTGGCCAGAGTATGATGAGGAGAAGGCGAAGGATGATGTGATCTCCATGGGTGTTCAGGTCAATGGTAAGGTTCGTGGTAATGTAGACCTACCTCAGGAATGCACCAAGGAAGAAGCATTGGCAGCAGCGAAGGCTAATCCAAATGTATATAAGTTCTTAGATGGTAAGACCATTGTGAAGGAGATCTATGTACCAGGTAGAATCCTGAACTTCGTTGTAAAGTAAAGAATTTTCGAAAAGAATCAAACGCAAGAGATAGCTAGGTTGATCTCTTGCGTTTTTTGTATGAAAAGTAAAAACGTTTTTGCACTTTTTTCAAACGAAGAGAATCTTATAAAAAGGGCCAAGTCCTTGTATGATAGATGAGTAGAAAGGATGGATTCTAGGGAATCCTTCTTGCAAGGAATGATTCGTAAGCAGAGAGGGCTCTGCTTCGTATAAAAGGGTTTTGGAAAGGTGGTTACTGCATCATGGCATTAATCGATGAGCTGTTAAAAGAATTCAAGGAAAAATTCGGTGACGAGGGAGATATCCGCTGCTACTTCGCACCTGGTCGTGTAAATCTGATTGGTGAGCACACCGACTATAATGGCGGACATGTATTCCCATGTGCTCTGTCTATGGGTAACTATGCGGTAGCACGTAAGAGAGATGACAAGATTGTTCGCTGGTTCAATGCAACCTATCCGAATGACGGTGTACAGGAGGCTGACATCACAAAGTTAGCACCAAATGATAATGGTATCTGGTATGACTATCAGCAGGGTGTAATCTGGGAGTTCGAGAAGCACGGCTATCATGTACCAAGTGGTTATGACATGGTAATGGCTTCTGATATGCCAGCTGGTTCTGGTCTGTCTGCATCTGCATCCATCGAGGAAGTGGCAGCAGTGATTCTGAGAGACCTGTTTGAAATCGACATGACAATGGTTGACTGTGCTAAGCTGGGTCAGCTCTCTGAGAATGAGTACAACGGTATGAACTGCGGTATCATGGATCAGTTCGCATCTGCAATGGGTAAGAAGGACTGTGCAATCTTCTTAGATACTGCAACCTTAAAGTATGACTATGTACCTCTGAACCTGAAGAATGAGAAGATTGTTATCACCAATTCTAAGGTGAAGCATTCCCTTGCAGGTTCTGCATATAATGATCGTCGTCGTGAGTCTGAGACAGCACTATCTGACCTCCAGAAGGTTGTAGATATCCAGACACTGGGTGACTTAGACGAGGCAACATTTGATAAGTATGCAGATGCTATCGCTGATGATACCTGCCGTAAGAGAGCACACCATGCCGTATATGAGAATCAGAGAACCATTAAGGCTGTAGATGCTCTGAAGAAGGGCGACTTAGAGGCATTTGGTAAGCTGATGAATGAGTCCCATGTCTCTCTTCGTGATGACTACGAAGTATCCTGCAAGGAGTTAGATATCCTGGCTGCTGAGGCTTGGAAGATTCCTGGTGTCATCGGTTCCCGTATGACTGGTGGCGGATTCGGTGGTTGTACCGTATCTATCGTGAAAGAGGATGCAGTAGAGAACTTCAAGGAGACCATCGCGAAGAACTATAAGGAACAGACTGGCCTGGACTGTGAGTTCTATATCGCTGATGCATCTGAGGGTGCTCGTAGACTCTAGGATTTGGTTTCTATTTACTCTACCTTACCACCCTCAACAACAAGGTCGTCTGGGTTGATATCTGCACTGTAGAAGTTCTTCAGGGTAGCGTCATAATCTGCATGGAAGAACTGCTCGTCTGCAAGAGAAGTGATCTCCTTATTGATCCAGTCGAGAAGAGTCTTATTCCCCTTAGCTACAGCTGGAGCGATGGTATCTACATCACCTAAGGATGTGATACCAACAGTGAAGCCTTTATTCTGATTAGCCCAGGCGATAACCTCGGTATTATCAGTAGAGAATGCATCTCCACGTCCATCTAAGAGGGCGTTGTAGGCATCTGCATACTGGTCATACTTTTCAAGATTTGCACCAGTGTCATTCTTAGTGAAGTAGGTCTCTGCTGTCGTTCCCTTAGCAAGAATCAGTGTCTTACCCTTCAGATCTGCTTCGCTCTTAATTGGAGCGCTCGATGGGGATACAACGCCCAGAGAAACCTTCATATAAGGAAGTGCGAAGTCAACCTTCTCGGCACGTTCATCTGTAACAGTGAAATTAGCAAGCATGAGATCAACCTTACCAGTTGCTACATAGTCTACACGGCTGGCAGGATCAACTGCAGTGTATTCAATTTTCACACCCAGATCCTTAGCGATTCGCTCTGCGAAGTAGACATCATAGCCCTGGTACTTCCCCTGATCATCCACATAACCGAAGGGAGCCTTATCGGAGAAGACACCAACCTTCAGAGTGCCGTCCTTCTTAATCTCATCAACTGTACGATAAGCTGCCTTAGAGGAAGAGGACTTCTTAGTAGTGCTTCCGCATCCGGCAAGGATTCCTACAGTTGCAACAGCAGTTAAGAGAAGTGCTGTAATCTTCTTGAAATGAAACTTTTTCTTCATATTGTTTTTCTCCTTTTTCTTTCCTACTTCTTCTTTTTATCAAATGAAAATGTCTGGAGGAACTGCTGTGCGCGTTCGCTCTCTGGTGAGGTGAAGAATGCATCTGGTGTATTCTCTTCTACGACATTCCCTTGATCCATAAAAATAATACGGTCTGCAATGGCTCTAGCGAAGGACATCTCGTGGGTGACGATGACCATGGTGAGACCCTGGTCGGCAAGTTCAAGCATTACATCGAGAACTTCTCTTACCATTTCAGGGTCAAGAGCTGCAGTGACTTCGTCAAATAGCATCACTTCTGGATGCATCATTAGGGCACGGACAATTGCAACACGTTGCTTCTGTCCACCGGATAACTGTCTAGGGTAGGCGTCTCTCTTATCCCAGAGACCGACACGTTCTAGGAGGGGCTTTGCACATGTAATTGCCTCCTCCTTAGAACGCTTTGCCACAAGAGTTGGAGCCATGATGACATTTCCAAGGACTGTCTTATTAGGGAAGAGATCATAGGACTGGAAGACCATACCAACCTTCTGGCGAAGCTCTGTGAGAGCCCTTGTATTCTTGGTATCTAGAACCTGATCGTCTACGGTGATGCTTCCGCCCTGGATGGACTCCAAGCCGTTCAGACATCGGAGCAGTGTGCTCTTACCACAGCCGGATGGACCCAGGACCACGACGACTTCGCCCTTATGAACCTCTAGGTCGATTCCATTAAGGATGGTGTCATCACCGAATTTCTTAATGATTTTCTCTGCTTTTAATTGAATATCTTTTTCCATAGTAAACTCCATGTATTACTTCCAACGCTTCTCTAGATACTTACTCAAAAGGGAGATGGGCCAACAGATGATAAAGTATAAAAAGAAGATGGCTGCATAGACCCATAGGGATCCATTTGGGTACTGTATACGGTTGGCATCGATAATCTGCTGTCCAACCTTCAAGACCTCAACGATACCAATCAGATAGATCAGTGATGTGGTCTTAATCATTCTGGTAATCAGATTCATAGCCGGTGGTAATAACCGGGTGAAGGTCTGGGGTAGAATCACGTGGAGATAGGTATCTCTCTTTGTCATTCCCAGGGCTGCAGCACTTTCGTACTGATGCTTTGGAATAGAAATCAGAGCATTACGTACCAGATCACCCATCTCAGCAGTTCCCCAGATGACCAGCATCAGGATGGAAGCAAATTCTGCCGGGATATTCCAACCCATGGCATGAGCTACTCCAAAGTAGAGGATGTAGAGCAGTACCAACTGTGGCATAATCCTTACAAATTCCAGATAGAATCGAGAGATCCACCTGGTAATTCGATTGGGAAGGGTCATGAACATCCCAAAGAGTGTGCCCAGAATCATGGATAAGAGTACCGATATAAGAGAGAGATGGATGGTTACCCACAGTCCCTCAAGCAGGCGATTGAAATTCTGTCCCTGAAAGAGGATCTTAAATCCCGAATCCAGCATAGCGTAATCTCCTCTCTATAATGGAACCAAGAATTGATACTGGTAATAGAATAATGAGATAGCAGATGACCAGCATGAGGAGTGCCTCACCAGTATTGTAGTAGAGACCGATGAGGTCCTTAGCTACATACATGAGATCTGCTAAGGCAATTGCACTTACCACAGAGGACTCCTTGATTAAGAAGATTACATTGGCAACCAGTGGTGGAACCGAGATGGCCATAGCCTGTGGGAAAAGTACATGGAAGAAAACCTGAGAAGGTGTCATACCAAGACTAAGTGCGGACTGGATCTGAGCTGAGTCGATGGACTCTAGGCTGGATCGAAATGCCTCCGCCATATAACTACCACCTAGGAAGGCGATACCGATAATCGCAGTTACCTCTCGATCCAGGACAATTCCTAACTTTGGAAGTCCATAGTATAGGAAGAATAACTGAATCAGTAGAGGAGTATTTCTAGATAACTCGATATATACTGCGAAAATCTGTCTCACTACAGGAATCTTATAATATTGAATCAGGCTGGCGATGAATCCAATGACGAATGCGATGAGGATGCCCCATGCGGAGATCCGTAATGTCACAAGCAATGCATTGAGATACATGCCTCCGAAATCATGTAAAAAGGAACCAGTCATATCAAAACCTTCTATGTTGAATCAAATTCATCTGTAATCTTTATTATTGAATCCTAATCCCCACTAAGCCAGTGGGAAAACTATGATTCATATAATAAGGCAGTAGACCTTCTATGTCAATAGAAAAATACAGAATCTCTATCAGAATAGTAGGAGATAAAGAAAGCTGGGGAATGATGTATAATACGGGATAGTAAAGTAAGCAAAGGAGAGGCACACCATGGAGTATCGCTCATTATCAACCTATTGGAAGGAAAAGTTCGGCGGCAAGGTCTATAAGCTATCCCTGCAGTCTGGCTGCACCTGTCCCAATCGTGATGGAAGTATTGGAAGAGGAGGCTGCATCTTCTGCTCGGAGGGTGGAAGTGGTGACTTCGCAGCTCACTATGCCCCGATTCAGGAGCAGATCATAGAGGCCAGAAAGCGCGTGGACCATAAGTTTCCGAAGGGAGCACAGCCTATGTACATGGCCTACTTCCAGTCCTATACCAATACCTATGGTAATGTAGACCGACTCCGAAGCCTGTATCTAGAAACCATACAATTACCTGAGATCGTAGGGATATCCATTGGAACCAGACCAGATTGCTTGCCAATAGAGATACTAGAGATGCTGAGTGAATTAAATCAGATAAAGCCTGTCACTGTGGAACTGGGACTACAGACTGTTCATAAGTCCAGTGCTGATTACATCCGTCGCGGATATGACCTGGAGGTATTTGAGAAGGCCTATCAGGATCTATCCAATAGAGGAATCGAAGTGGTGGTACATGTAATCCTAGGACTTCCTGGGGAGAGTCGAGAGGATATGCTAGAGACCATAGACTATCTGGCCAGACTCCAGCCTACACTTCCAGGGATTAAACTACAGTTACTACATATATTAGAAGGAACTCAGTTGGCAGAAGACTATCGTAGGAATCCTTTCCCGGTTTTTACCATGGAAGAGTATACGAATCTGGTAGTGGAATGCTTAAAGCATCTACCCAAGGAAACTGTGGTTCACCGTCTGACAGGAGATGGTCCTAAGTCTCTCTTGATTGAGCCAAAGTGGAGTGGAGATAAAAAGAAGGTTTTAAATCTTTTACAGAAGAAAATAACTGCTGCACCAGGGTGACATCTGTGGCTAGCCACAGAAAAACATGGTTTACATTTATTGATAAAAGCCATATAAAATATGGCGATAAGAAAAAATGTATTGGATTCAATCAAATTTACCTAGGCAAACCGGGCGAGAAATGTGCACAAAAACAATCTGGCAAGACCAAGCATATCTAACAAAAAACAAGAGATAATGCACAGATAAGGTTGAACTGTAAGGTAGATCGTGATATATTTAACAAGCGTGGTACTACCACGTAAACTATGTCTATGACATAGGGTGTGTTGTTAAGAAAAGCAGGTTGTGAAAGCAAAGGCTTTTCCAATTTAGAGTGGCCATCAGGGTAGAGAGCCTGATGACAGGTGTGTTTTTGTAGAGAGAGGTATTGAAATGGCAGCAAAGGGAGATCCACATTATCCTTTACGTCCAGAGTGCGCTGATGTAAGCGAAGAGTTTCGTGAGCCAGTCGCTCGTCTTGGCAAGATTATCACTGATCGTATTCCGATCAAGCTTGGTAAGCATAAGATCACAAAAGATGATCCCGAGTACTGGGCAGTAGCAAGACTCTGCACCGATGAAGAAGCAGAACTGGCTATTAAAGCATTTAAGAAGATTCGTCAGCCTAAGACTTTCGCTGATATACAGAAGGCTGCTCCTGAGATCCCAGCTGAGAAGCTTCAGAAGATGCTGGATCATATGTCCTGGACTGGTCTGATTGAGTGGAACTATGAGAATCCTCAGCATGAGAAGCAGTATGTTCTGCCGATGTTTGTACCAGGTTCTGGTGAGTTCTCTAACATGAACAAGGATCTGATCGAAGAGCATCCTGAACTTGGTATGTTCTTCGAGCATATGACTAGACTTCCACTGGAAAAGGTTACACCTATGGTTCCAGAGGGTGGTGCTGGTATCGGTATGCACGTTATCCCTGTTGAGAAGGCCATTGAGATGAATAACGAAGCTATCGGCATCGAGAAGATCTCTCACTGGTTAGATAAGTATGAAGGCAAGTATGCGAAGTCCCCTTGCTCCTGCCGTCGTTCCCGTAAGACTTACGGCGAAGGCTGTGGAGACGTTGAGGATGGTTGGTGTATCGCAGTCGGCGACATGGCTGACTATGTAGTAGAGTCTGGTAAGGGCGGCGTATACATCACTAAAGAAGAAGCCCTTGATATCTTCAAGCGCGGTGAGGAGAATGGTTTCGTTCATCAGATTACGAATATCGATGGTGAGGATAAGATCTTCGCTATCTGTAACTGTAATGTAAATGTATGTTACGCTCTGAGAACATCCCTTCTGTTCAACACTCCGAACCTGTCCCGTTCTGCATACGTAGCACGCGTTGACAAGCAGAACTGTGTTGCTTGTGGACGTTGTGTAGAGTATTGCCCAGCTGGTGCTGTTAAGCTAGGTCAGAAGTTCTGCAAGAAGGACGGATCTGAGGTTCAGTATCCTAAGCATGTACTTCCTATCAATGCAGACCATAAGTGGACAGAGGATGATTGGGATTGGGATTACAGAGACCATAACCGTGTAGAAGCATACCGTACAGGTACTGCTCCATGTAAGACCGCATGTCCTGCACACATCGCTATCCAGGGTTACCTGAAGATGGCAGCAGAGGGTCGTTACACTGAGGCTCTTGCTCTGATTAAGAAGAACAATCCACTTCCAGCAGTCTGCGGTCATATCTGTAACCGCCGTTGTGAGGATGCTTGTACTAGAGCTACTGTTGATGAGGCGATCGCTATCGATGAAGTAAAGAAGTTCATCGCTATGCATGACTTAAATGCAGAGACTCGTTACATCCCTAAGAAGGTTATCCCTGCTGTTGATGGTGACTTCTCTAAGGATAAGGTTGCTATCATCGGTGGTGGTCCTGCAGGTCTGTCCTGTGCTTACTACCTGGCTGAAAAGGGTTATACTCCTACTGTATTCGAGAAGAACGAGCGCGCAGGTGGTATGCTGGTTTACGGTATTCCTTCCTTCAAGCTTGAGAAGAATGTAGTTCAGGCCGAGATCGATGTCATGAAGGAAATGGGCGTTGAGTTCAAGTGCGGCGTTGAAGTTGGTAAGGACATCACCTTAGACGAGCTTCGTGCACAGGGCTACAAGGCATTCTATATCGCAATCGGATGCCAGGGTGGACGTAAGGTCGGTGTTCCTGGTGAGGACGCAACCGGTGTTACAACTGCGGTTGACTTCCTGAGAGAAGTAAATGGTACTGAGAAGTATGACATCAAGGGCGACGTTGTAGTTGTCGGTGGTGGTAACGTAGCAATCGACTGCTCTCGTGATGCAGTTCGTGTTGGTGCGAAGAAGGTTACTCAGCTCTGCCTTGAGTCTCGTGACACCATGCCTGCTTCTGATGAAGAAGTTAAGGAAGCTGAGGAAGATGGAATCGAAATCAACTGCGGTTGGGGTCCTAAGGAAATCCTTGTTGACGAGGCTGGTGCTGTTAAGGGTATCACCTTCAAGAAGTGTCTGTCTGTTAAGGATGAGACTGGTAGATTCAATCCTCAGTACGATGAGAATGACACCATCACAATTGAGTGTAAGCATGTAATACTGGCTGTAGGTCAGAGCATCCAGTGGGGCAACCTGCTTGATGGCGAGAAGGTTGAGCTGGGTCGTGGTAACGGTGCAGTTGCTGATCCTAAGACTTATCAGACAGCACAGCCTGACATCTTCGTTGGTGGTGACGTATACACTGGTCCTAAGTTTGCTATCGATGCTATCGCTGCTGGTAAGGAAGGCGCTATCTCCATCCACCGTTTCGTACAGCCAGGTACATCCCTGACGATCGGACGTAACCAGAACGATTACGTTGAGTTAGATAAGACGGATATCAAGATCGAGAGCTATGACAACTCTAAGCGTCAGATCCCTGCACGTAGAGAGTCCGAGAAGCTGTCCTTCCGGGATTACAAGGAGACCTTCACAGAGGCACAGGTTAAGAAGGAAGCAGCTCGCTGCCTGTCTTGTGGTGCATCTGTAGTTGATGAGAATCACTGTATCGGATGTGGTATCTGCACAACGAAGTGTGAGTTCGACGCTATCCACCTCTTCCGTGAGAATCCGAAGTGCTCTAGAATGCGTAAGTCTGAGGATAAGATGAAGTACATCCTTCCTTATGCTGCTAAGCAGGCATTCCGTGTGAAGTTCGTTAATAAGAAGCAGAAATAATGAATGTAGACCACACCGCTGGACTGGAGTTATCCGGCCAGCGGTGCCTACTATTGTAAGTAAAAAGGAAAAAAGTATGCACGAATTAGGCGTTGTATTCAAAGTAATTGACAATCTAAAAGAAGTAGCCGATGAGAATAATATCTCACAGATTAGCTCTGTTACACTGAGCCTGGGCGAGGTATCTACCGTTATCCCAAAGCTTTTAACAGACTGCTGGCAGTGGGCTATCGAAAAGCATGACTTCTTAAAGGGATGTGAGTTGAAGATTACAACAATCCCAGCAATCACCTACTGTGAGGACTGTGGTAAGACCTATTCTACCGTTCAGAGCGGTAAGATCTGTCCACATTGTGGCAGTGAGCATACCTACCTGGTTCAGGGCCAAGAATTCCTGATTAAGGAAATCGAAGTACCTGAGGATGAGGATCATGCTGCAGGAACAGAGATGAACGCTTCAGAAATGAAGGGCGAGTACAAGTCTGCATTTGATTCCGCATCACCAATTCATACAGAGGTGTAAGCATGAAGATGGAGCGAATTGAAGTTCCTACCCATAAGGAACTATTTATCCGTAAGATGCAGGACATGATTATTTCTGGTGAGCTAACACCAGGCTCTCGTATTCCACCTGAGCGTGAATTAGCAGAGGGTATGGGTGTCAGCCGTACCGTTATCAATTCTGGTATTGCAACTCTTGTTGACCAAGGCTTTTTAAAAGTACAGCCTAGACGGGGAACTTTTGTAGCTGATTATAAGAAGGAAGGCACACTGAAGACTCTTCGTGCCATCATCGATCTGAAGGGAGATATCCTGTCAGACGTGGAGATCCGTTCCATTCTTGAGATCCGTTGGGCACTTAGCCAGTTAACACTGCGCCATGCCATTGAAGACGGAAATGATCAAGAGATTGAGGAACTGGGGGCATGGGTTGAACGAATCGGTGAGGCGAAGACACCACTGGAAGCTGCCAATGCAAGTTTCGAGTTCCAGTGGCATCTGTCCATGATTGGAGAGAGTGATGTCCTAACCATTATCATTGTATCCTTCAAGCCAGCAGTCATTACCCTGTGGCAGCGTTTCTGTAGAAAATACGGTATTGAAGTACTCTACAAGCATACATTGAAGACCTACGGATTCATTAAGAATCGTGATCTCGATGGAGCATTACACTGGCTGGAAGCATTCACCACTGACTCTATGGATGGTGAATACACAGTCTATAACAAATAAGACATATCCTCCCAGATATGAAGATAGAATCCCAGTTCCATCCCATGGACCTGGGATTCCTTTTTTATGTGGCACAAGACCGGCAAGCGAATGGATGCTTGCATACAAATTCATTTGCCGGTCGTAAGAACATGGAGCACTAAGTGCGGAATGTTCGTGTG
>OCTW013420709.1_pt1 | contig 29859 bp, 19 predicted proteins | sample 1539671 | NCBI WGS metagenome assembly OCTW01 (sample SAMN02144230, study PRJEB22623) | gut metagenome | biome: sheep rumen | host: Ovis aries | place: New Zealand | reverse complement strand
GGAGTTCAGGAGTTACAGGAGTTGCAGACGATAGTGCTGAAGGCTCTCTTTGCGTCAGTTTACAGGGGTTGGAAGTATTGTCTGAACTCCAGAACTCCTGTAACTCCTGAACTACATCAACTTGCGAAAGTTGAGTAAGTAATAAATGATAAGTGAGATGTGAGAAGTGAGAAGGGGGCGTTTTTCTCATTCAGCGCCGCTGAGATAGTACCATAGTGTTCCGCGGAATGCCTGCAGCTGGGGCGAGTCCTTGCCGGCTGAGTAGGCCTGCACAAAGCGGTTCATGTTCTGCAGCATCATGTCGGAGACCACACCCTGCGGAGGCTGCTGGCGCCGCTGGTAGTAGGCAAAGGTCACGCCTTCCTGAACCACGGGCGGATAGTACTGTACCTTGTCCTGCACCACGCTCAGATACTGCATGAAGGTGTTCGTGTCGCGGTCGAGTAGCGGACAGAGCAGCAGGTATTGCTTGGCGAGGTCGTTCGATGGGTTGTGCACGAAGAGCTGGCCAATCATCTTGTCGGTCTCTTTCTCGCTGAAGAGGAAGTCGTCGGTGAGCCGCAGCTGGCGCATGCGTCCGTAGACGGGATGCTCAGCAATGGCCTTTTCGTTGCCCAGCAGTTGCAGCATGCGGTCGGCCCAGCGACTGTAGAAGATGGTGTGCTGAAGCATCTCCAGATACTTGCGAGCCACGTTGTATTGCCCGTTCACGAGGTTGGTCTCGGCCAGCCTTTTCACCGCACGGCAACTCTTGCTGTAGTTGGGCAGCGCCTCCATGGCCTCGAAGGCGAAGCGCTGCGCCGTGTTCACTAGTCCCAGATGCCAGTAGGCCTCGCCGGTGAGCAGGGTGGAGGCGAAGTTGCGCTCAAACGGAGGCAGCAGGCCTTGCGAGCCTCGCTGGTAGAACTGGAAGGCGCGGTCGCCCAGCTGACCCGTCATGCCGAGGGCCAGATTGGTGGCGCAGACGCTCATGGGAAGGTCGGGCTGTCGACGCTCGCTCTTCGCAATGACGGCCTGCCACTGCTGGGTGCGCACCAGATAGTCGTAGTCGATGAGGTCGTATTTTCTGGCATCGAAGCCCGAGGGAACCAATATGGCACCCACAATGGCCACGCATGCAACCGCCACGGCCTCAGTCCACCGCCCACGGGGAAGGCGGATGAACGGCACGACCACACACATCAAGGCCGACACTGCCGCCGCATACGACGCCACGAGCGGATAGCGGTAGTAGTCGATGCCGAAGCAGAGCCATTGCAGCGAATAGGGAACAAGATGGGAGGATAGCAACACGCAGAACAGCAGGATGACAAACGCGCCGAGTCCAAGCGCTATGCCGCGCCCCTTCTTCTTGCTGGTGAAAGCCTCGCGAAGCAGGAAATAGGTGGGCAGAAGCACGGCCACCGGCCCCGCCATCCAGTAGACCACGGGGATGGCCACAACCAGATAGGCGCACGACCGCCATCCCTGGCCGCGCGGCAGGAGCCAGATGCTGATCAGTACGATGATGAGCGCCACGATGAAAGTGAGCATCAGGTTCTCGTCGCCAAGGGCAAAGAGCAGGCCTACGGCAGGAAGAAAGCTCAGCGCGTAGGACATCTTCTCGCGACCGATGCGACATGTGAGTCGCTGCACCGCCACGAGCAGGAGCGCCAGCAACAGCGCACCCACGGTGACGTTGTTGTAGAACTGCACCACGAACTCGGCCACATAGCGTGACAATCCTGCCGGCACGATGAGCGCCTGGCGCAGGTAATCACCCGTCAGAAGGAACAGTTGGAACTGCTCCTGATAGGCCAGCGCGGCAGGGTAACGGATGCGCCAGAACAGGAAGACGGCCAGCCCGAAGGCGAGCGTCAGCAACGGAGGCCAGAGCCTATTGAGCGATTTCTTCATTCGTGTCGGCGTTCATGGTGGCTATTCTTCCATCGGGAAGTTTCTTCTGGTAGGTGGTTGGGAAGAGCTTCACGAGGAAATCGTGGAGCACGCCCTCTTTCATGTTCGACGCCATTCGCCGCGTGTAGTTCTTGTAGGCGATGTGGATGCTGTCGCATTGCTGCTTGTAGGCTGCGGCCTGCTGCTCGTTGCCCTCCTGCTTGAGCTGCGCAATGGTGCGCTGCATCCGGTAGTATTGGATGTTGTGAAGCTCGGTTTTCAGCTTCCATTGCTCAAGCGAGTCGTTCTGAGGCGTACCGCTGGCGTGGCTGACGCTGTCGACCGACACGCGCACATCGCCAGGCTCGCCCACGATGATGATAGGCTGCACATTGAGGCGGTAGTGGATGTCCACCAGGATTTTGTACATCTGCATGTTTGTGGTCGCAAACTCAAACTTGCCGTTCTTGATTTCCACGGAGTCGACAGTCGCGGCGGTGGCCTCTCCTTCCAGCGGGACCAGGAAGATGCGCTTGCCCTCGTACTGTTCGCCGACGACAATTCCATGGATGCGACACTCGTCTGGATTCTTCTGCTGACAGCCCGCCAGAATGGCAATCATGGCGGTGGCCAGCATGCAAAACAGATTCTTTTTCATGTATTCTTGTTTTATTTGTTATTTCTGATCGTCACTTTCACGCGCTCGCCGCTGAACACTTCCTTATGGGCCTTGCGGGCATCAAACTGCACGCGCGTCCTGGTGAAGTCGGGAACGTTGTAGGCGTCCATCATCTCGGCGTAGAACTTGCGTGGGTTGCGCTGCGGCAAAAGGAAGGGCTTGCTCACCTTTCCCTGGTCGTCGACGCACGCCAGATAGAGCTTGGTGTACATGCCGTCCTCGCGCTTGCTGGAGAAAACGAACCAGTGGCTGTCTGAACTCCAGTTGTGATAGCTCTCGGTGTCGGGGCTGTTGGCCTCGTGAAGGGGACGCGTATGCCTCGTCTTGAGGTCCATCATCCACAGGTCTGCATCGGGCTGACATACCGGGAAATTGCTGCGGCTGCTGCGACAATACATCAGCCAGCGGCCGTCGTAGCTGGGGCGTGCCAGCGTGTAGCTCATGTTGTCGCGAGGACCGTTGAACAGCGTGTCGACAGCATTGCCGTAGGTGCCTGTCGTGGCATCGAAGGCGATGGCGCAGAGCGAGCATTTCACCTTCTCGTATTCGGCAGGCACATTGCAGGGCTTTGAGGTGCTGAAGAAGATGGTGTCGCCCTGGGCGGAGAACGCCGGGAAGATCTCAAGGTCGGGCGACTGGAGCAGCGGACTGAGAAGAAGCTCGTTGCTATGTGTGTCGAGCAAGATGATATTGCTGAACTTGTGGTACACCTCGATGCGCTGTTTGGTGCCGACGAAGAAGCTCTGGTGTACGCTGTTGGTGGCGTAGGCGCAGTAGCGGCCCGACGGATGCCACGAGGCGTAGGAGCCTGCCGCCTTGGTGGAGTCGGTCTTTGTGTCGTACCAGATCTGCGTGCCATCGCGCTGAACCAGCGTTCCTCCGCCTTCGCCGCGTATCTGCAGGGTAAACAGCGACGGGTCTGTGCGGTTGGGCGTGTGGCAGTTCATGCAGCGCCCGGGTACGGCGGTCTCCGTCAGGATGGGCTCTTCGGTGAAGGTGTGCAGGTCTCTTTGGTAGATGCCGATGTCGCCGCCCACCTCGTAGCCCGGCGCAATGCGACGGTAGGTGAGACCGTAGTCGTTGAGCGGGAACGCGCTGACGGCAATGGTGAAGTCGCGATACTGCGTCCACTGTCCGTCTTTCAGGGCGCAGACGGTCAGCGTGATGCTTCCGCCGATGTTCTGTTTTGTCAGCTCGTGCCAGCCGTCGATGTCCCACTCAGCCCATGTTCCGTTGGCATGCAGCTGTCCGCCCTTGCTGCCGCGTGCCACAACGTCGATGCGCTCCACCTGCTCGTCGGCCATGGCGAAGTCGAGGGGTGCGATGCTGGCGGGTATGGTCACGCCGATGTAGTCGGGATAGATTGTCGGCAGACGGTCGGCCTTCGTGGGGTTCACGGGCTCCGACGAGCAGGCCGCCAACAGCCAGGCGAGGGCAAGTATGTAGAGGGCTTTTCTCATTGTCCGGTCATTCTTTTCACATAGTTTCTATAGGGCGAGTCGCTGACGTTTCCGTTGTTCTGGATGCATCGCATGACGTCCTGATAGCCCAAGGGCATCTGTCGGTAGCCGCCGTACTGCTGCGCCCACGACAGGTATTGCTGGAAGGCGGGCAGGTTGCCCGACAGGAGGTGCTGCGCCAGGAAGTAGTCGAGTGCCATCAGGTTCTGGTGGTTGTCGTTGAAGAGCAGTCCGAACATGGTGGCTGGCTCACCGATGCTGAACAGGAAGTCGCTTTTGAAGCGCAGGCTGCGCACACGCTTGATGTCGGCATCGCTGAGGATGGCGCGTTCGCGTGCGTCGCCTTCCTGTTGCAAGGCTGTCAGCTGCTCGTTGGCCCACTGCCGGTAGAAGAGGCTCTGGCTAAGCCATTGCAGCTGCTTGCGGGCCGTCTGGTAGTGGCCGTTTGCCAGCATGCACTGGGCGATGCGGCGCGTCAGTCGGCCACTTCGCTTGGCATTGAGGATGGAGCCTTGCAGGTTGAAGGCATAGCGCTGTGTGGCGTTGACCATGCCCAGATGCCAAAGGGCTTCCATCGACGGCATGTTGGAGGTGAGATCGCCGATGGAATGCATGACGAGGGCGTCGTCACCGCTCTGATAGAAGTCGAACATCCGGTCGGCCAGCAGCCGTTTTTGCGACAGCGCAAGGTTGACACATACCGAGCTGAACGGCGTGCGCACCTGATAGTCGGAGGCCTCCTTGATGATGTCGTCCCATCGCTGGTTTCTCACCAGATAGTCCTGACGGATGAGGGCGTATGTGTCTTTGTCGAACCCCGTGGGCATCAGCCAGCAGGCGAAGCCGGCCACGGCAGCGGTCTCCACCAGCAGTGCAGTCCAGACACCTTTTCGGATTCTTGTCGTCGGTCTTGCCTTTTCCCCTTTCCAAAACGCTGCTACGGTGCATAGAAGGAACACGACGAGCGGGATGATGCTCAGCGTCCAAGGGCATTGCAAAGGTATCCTGTAGTAGGCGATGGGCATGATGATCTGCTGCATAGGCCACTGTGGAAGCGCGATGCTGGCCATCCAGAAAGTCGCGCCCATCCATATCACCGTCCAGAGCCATGGCCGTCCTCCCATGTGTATCATGCGTATGCCGACGTAGAGCCACACCAGACCGCCGAACAGCCAGTAGACCAATGGAATGAGCACCACGTCGGCAACGACAGCCCAAAGTAGCGGTTTTCTCCCTTTATGAAGCCCGAAGAGGTATGTGAGGCACGAAAAGGTCAGAACGCCTGCCAAAGCCATGCCGTAGCCAAGTAGCACGCTGGCGTCGCCCATGCTCCAAAGAAGCAGGACGCACGGAATGAAGGACAAAGGATAGAGCAGGAGAGCATGGCTTTTCATGCTGGCCCACACGAGCCGTTGCAGCAGCATGAAGAACAAAGAAAGCAAGAATGCGCCAAGCCATTCCACGTAGTAGAACTGCACCACCAGCTCACCCAGCCAGTCGGCCAGGCCGCCGGGAACGGCAACGCGCTCGGAAAAGTATTGCGGAGTCCACAGGAACAGCTGATACTGCTCCTGATAGGAAAGCGCATGGGGGTAGGCTTTCCACCAGAAGAAGAAAACCGCGATGCCCAGCAAGAGTGTCAGCGGCGTTTTCCAGTGCCTGCAGAGGTAGTTTGTCATGATAGCTTTACAAACCGTGGATTTGCTCGTGCAAAAGTACAACTATTTTCTGAATTTGCCAAATCTATTTGCAAGCAGAGCCATAGGAGACTGCAAATTAGCGAAACAAGACTGACAACTTTGTTCGGCCATTCCGTCAATCGCGTTCAGCGAAATTGCCGCTTTCGGGAAACAAATCCATTAATTTTGTCTGACAAATCCATTGATTTTGTTTATCAAATCCATTGGTTTTGTCCGACAATTCCATTGACTTTGTTTCCCGAGATTGCCAAAATGGCGAGCGCAATTCAGCGCTTCAGCCAGCTCACATTGCTGCTTTTGCCCTTCAAGAACGAAGCCGTGGCCTGTGTTTCCTTGCAATCATAAGGCTGAGACAAAACCGCCCCGCATCTTTGCGATGCAGGGCGGATGATGTAGTATGTATGTGCATCAGAAGAATTTTACTTCTTCTTGAAGCACCAATAAGTACCCTCAGACCAGCCGTCCCACTTGCCGTTATCGGGATATGCGAGGACGAGCTTGCTGTCGGTGAGCTTATGAATCTCGAAGTTTGTCACATAGCGTCCACCAGCGTTGATTTCGAAGGGGAACAGGGTGCCCGGCTCGTTGAGAGAGAGCGTTCCCAGCTGCCATGTGTTCTTGGGATCCCAGTTCAGGATTTCGAAATTGGCCTCACGAATCTTCGAACCGTCGGCTGCGTAGGTGTAGACGACTCCGTCGGGCGTGAAGGTCATGTAGGCAGCGTTGTTCTCCTCACCTGTAGCGTTGCCGCTGACAGAGTGGTTGAGCTGACCCACGAGGTCGGCAGCGTCGCTCACGCCCCACCAGATGTAGCCACCGATGAAGCCGTCGCCGCTACCCGGCGAACCCATGTTACCCCAGCAGCGTCCTTCGCCAGCATCGCTGTCGCCACCTGCGTCCCAGGTCCAGTCCTTACCCTTGTCATAGCCATAGAGCATACCCTTGGCATCGCTCTGGCTCTTGAAGCACCAGTAGGTGCCCTCAGACCATCCGTCCCACTTGCCGTTGTCGGGATAGGCGAGCACGAGCTTGTCGGAGGTGAGCTTGTGGATTTCGAAGTCGGTCACATAGCGACCGCCAGCGTTGATCTCGAAGGGGAAGAGCGTACCCGGCTGGTCCACATGGAGTGTACCCACCTGCCAGGTGTTGCTGGTGTCGTAGTTCTGGATTTCGTAGGAAGCCTCGCGAATCTTCGTGCCGTCGGCAGCGTAGGTGGTTACGATACCGTCGTCGCTGAAGGTCATGTAGGCGTTGTTGTCTTCCTCGCCAGTGGCCTGGCCGCTGACAGAGTGGTTGAGCTGGCCCACGAGGTCGGCAGCGTCGCTCACGCCCCACCAGATGTAGCCACCGATGAAGCCGTCGCCGTTGCCCGGAGAACCCATGTTACCCCAGCAGCGTCCTTCGCCGGCATCGCTGTCGCCGCCAGCATCCCATGTCCATGTCTTCTTGCCATAGTCGTTGGAAGCGATGAGGCGAACTTCGGGACGAAGCTCGGCTGCAACGGCAACCGTGAACTGCTTAGAGGCCTCTACCTCTTCGCCGTTCTGGTTGATATACTTGAAGTAGACCGTCTGGTTGGGGTCGGAGCCGCGCTTGGGCTGGAAGAAGAACACGCCACCAGCAGAGCCGCTGGCCAGCTTGAACTTAGAGCCGTCGTCTTTCAAGTAGTAGATGTAAACACTCGAAGTGTTGGGCACATTGTATTTGATGTAGTTACCATCGGCGGCAGGTGTGGTGCATGCGGCATCGGCATACTGCGCAAAGGTGGCGCCATTGAGCAGGTCGTTGGCCGAAATGTTCGTCACGTCGAAGTCCTGCTCGTCCTTGATGGGGTCGCAAGAAGTGAGCACGCCCAGTGCTACTGCGAACAATACTATTGACTTTTTCATGTCGTGTTTCTGTTTAATCGTTAATTACTCGGTTTCGTAGACGGGTGTACCTGCAATGTTGGCATCGGCCACGCCGGAACCCCAGCCTGCGTTCTGCTTCAGCACGTCAGGATTGTCGGTGATGGTGATCTGTGCAGGAGGTATCATCAGGAAGCCGTCGGTCTCTGCATAGCGCTTTGCCCATGAAGAGGTAGCGTGCTTCATCTTCGATGGCTTGCCAGTATAGTGGACTCTAGTACCATTCTGACGCTCCAGCATGCGGGCAGCAAGGCAGTTCTCGCCACCGTTCTTGCCCGACCAGCGGCGCAGGTCGTTAAAGCGGAGGCCTTCGCCGGCAAACTCCCAGCGGCGCTCGCTCTGGATGTTTTCCCAACTGTAGTTGATGGGAGCCAGACCGGCACGGGCACGTACGGCGTTCATCTGAGTGGCGTCGCCTGTAAGCTCACTCTGCATCAGCATGACGTCGGCCAGACGGAGCAGCACCATGTCGGCGTAGTGTTCACCCTGGAAAGAGTTACCGTTGTTCTGCGGAATCTTGGCAACCGTCTTGCCCTCGTCGTCAACAGTTGTGCCACCAATGTTGTAGCGCAGCTGTCCCCACCAGGTGTAGCGGTTGTTGAAATCGTCCCAAGAAGAGTTGGCGCAGGTGATGGGCATCCACTTCTTGTTGTAGTAGCCGGCGTCCTCAGAGCACGATGTGGTGAACACGAAACTCGGGATTTCCTTTGGAGCATTGAGGATGGAAGCGGCCTTACGCGGGTCTGAATCCGACCAGTCGTCCCAGAGGTTGGCATTGATGGTGCCCTGACCCCAGCCCTGTCCGAAAGGCATTTCATCGGCATCACCGTTCACGTGACCTGCACCATCGTCGTCGCAGCGGAGACCGCAGTAGAGCGAAGCCTGATTAGTGAAGCCCATGGCGATGTTGCCGTTCCAAGAACCGGCGTTCATATACTGCACCTGGAACATCTCCTCAGAGTTTCCGTTGCCAGCCCAGAACTTGCCCTGGTCGGCCAGATCCTTCACGAAGGGATAGTCGGGAGCGGTAATCTCGTTAGAGTACTGCCACAGCAGACGATAGTCTTCCACCAGTTTGTAACCACTGTTCTGGATGGCATCGTTCAGGTAGGCCACGACGTCCTGCTTCGACAGAGCGCCCTTCACACCTTCCTGTTCGGGAAGCTCCACAGCCTCAGGATTGGCTTTGGCCATTTCACCAGCCTTCTTGTAGAAGCCCTCATAGAAGAGGTAGGCACGTCCGAGGAATCCTTCGGCGGCGCCCTTTGTGGCGTGACCGTCGCCAAAGGTGGTTGCTCCGTGGCTCATCAGCTCGGAAGCACTTACGAAGTCGGCCAGGATGTGCGGCATGATGACTTCCTCTGCGCTCTGCTGAGGGCATGGGTCGGGAGCTGCTGCTGCCCAGTAAGCGGGAATGTCGCCCCAGAACTGAACGCCCCAGAGGTAGAACAGACCGCGCATGAAGTAAGCCTCGCCGAGGAGCTGGTTGCGGGTCTTTTCCTGACCAGTCCAGTCGAAGGCGTCGACAGCATAGATGATAGCGTTGGCACGGGCGATACCTACGTAGGTGTTGTGCCATGCGTTGTCGAAGAGGTTGTCCTTGTTAGCCACCAGATGTCCGATAGCGTGCGACTCCACGTCGCCCGTACCACCGGCACCATTGGCATCGTCAGACATGATGTAGTTGACAAACCAAGGAGTCTCCAACGGGGTGGTGCTCATCTGGTTCATCACACCATAGAGGGCGGCAAGCTCCTTGTTTAGGTCGCCAGCTGAGGCCGGATAGTTACCGGTGTTGGCCTCGGTGTAGTTGGATGAATCGAGGAAATCTTCGCAAGAAGCGAAAGCGAAGATAGCCGCGATTGCCATTAAATATATCTTTTTCATATTCTTCACTTATACTATATATTAATAATGTATTAGAACTTGATGCTGGCACCAACGATAAAGGTACGAGCTGTAGGATAGAGGCCCACGTCAATGCCACGAATGAAGTTCATGTTATCGGCACTCTTACCACCGTCTGACGAGCACTCGGGGTCAACTCCCGTGTAGCCAGTGAAGGTGACAAGGTTCTGAGCCTGTACATAGAGGCGGAGCTGTCCGAAGGGCGATGACTTCCAGATCTTGTTGAAGTCGTAGCCGAGGGTGACGTTCTGAATCTTGAAGTAGTCGGCATTCTGCATGTAGCGAGTAGAAACCCACTGGTCTGCAATGGCACCTACGGTCAGGCGGGGCATCGTGTTGCTGGTGCCTTCGCCATGCCAGCGGTCGAATGCGTCGGTAGTGTAGTGGTTGAAGGGGTTAGCAAGAAGGGCGGTGCGGTAGCACTGCATGATCTGCTGTCCGAAAGCACCGAAGCCTGTCACTCCGAAGTCGAAGCCCTTATAGTCGAAGCCGAAGCTGACGCCGAGGGTCACATCGGGATGCGGGTTACCAATCTCGTGGCGGTCGTTGTCGTAGTTGATCACGCCGTCGCCATCGAAGTCGTCCCATATAGGATCACCAGGCTGAGCGTCGGCCAGAACGGCCTTGCCAGCTGCGCGTGCAGCATCAATCTGAGCCATGTTCTGCCAGATGCCGTCGTAAGACATTCCGTAGAAGTAGCCCACGGGATGGCCTTCCTCAACGACAGATACGTAGGCGGAGTTCTGGAACAACGTGCTGGCGTACTTACTGTCGGTACCAATCTTACCACCGGCGGCCGCCAGACGGGTCACTTCGTTGTGGTTGGTGGCGAGGTTCACGTTGGCGTGATAGCGGAAGTCCTGGCCAATCTGGTCGTTCCAAGAGAGAGCAAGCTCGATACCGGTGTTCTCGATGTCGCCACCGTTGATCATGGCGGGTTCCTCATAACCGAGCACTTCGTTCATAGGAGCCTGAACGAGCCAGTCCTTCGTGGTCTTCTTGTACCAGTCGAAAGCAACACCGAGGCGGCTGCGCAGGAAGCGGGCGTCGATACCGATGTTGATCTGCTCAGAGGTTTCCCATGTCACGTCTTCGTTAGGCACGTTCTTTGCATAGGCACCTGAGTTGTAGTCGCCATTGACAGTGCCTGTGTAGTCGTTGCCGAACTTGTAGCCGTAGTCCTTATAGTCGGTGGGCGAAAAGCCGATGTTCGAAAGATAGTAGAAGTTGCCGATGTTACAGTTACCGTTCTGTCCCCAGCTTGCGCGGAGCTTCAGGAAGTCCATCCACGAAGAAGTGCTTTGCATGAAGCTTTCGTTGCTGATGACCCAACCTGCGGAGAATGAGGGGAAATAGCCCCAGCGGTGTCCGCGGGCGAAGTTGTTGGAGCCGTCGGCACGGATGATGGCTGTTGCCATATACTTCTCGTCGTAGTTCCAGTTGGCACGTCCGAAGAAGGAAGCGATGCTTCCTGCCATCGGGTTGTCCCAGCCGCCGAAACCAGTCATGCCGTCCTTTTCGAAGTTTGAGGGGATGGTGTAGTCCCAGCCGTTGTAGACCAGCGAACCAGGAGCGCCTGTAGAGAAGTTCATGCTCATGCCTGTGCTCCAGTGGCTGCGCTCGAACGACTGACCAACGAGCACGTCAATGGTATTCTTTCCGAACTTCGGGAGAATATAAGAAAGCGTGTTCTCGAGAGAGAAACTTGAACTCTGGTTCTGGCTCATGTTCAGGCCGTAGTTGACGCTTGCGCTTGTAGAGCTCGAGCTGTAGGGCAAGCTGATGCTGCGGCTGTTGCTTGCGCTGTAGCCAGTGTTGAACTGTCCGCGGTAGCGCAGGTTCTTGATGGGCTCGATGATCCAATAGAATGTTGCGCCCACACCGAAGTCACGGTTCTTGTTGATGGAGTTGAATCCACCAGCCAGGAAGTGGTTCAGCGGGTTACTATAGATCATGGTGCTGTAGCCAGCGCCGTTCTTGCCGTATGATGAAATGGTGCCGTCCTCGTTGTAGGGCTTCACTAGCGGGCTTGCCACGTAGGCGGCCTGCATGATGTTCCAGTAGCCGTTGCCTTCAGCGAGGTCGTGGCTTTTGTGATACCAGTACGACAGGTTCTCACCGATGGTAATGATGTCGTGGGTCTTGCCCTTGAGGAGCACGTGCTCCGAGTTGATGCGGCCACCGTAGCGGTTGTACGACGAGGCGTTGTCGCCACCCATGATACCTTCGTTCGAACTGTAGTTCAGGCTCATGGAGAACTTCGAGCGCTCTGTGCCACCGGTCAGGCTGACAGCGTGGCTGAACTGCAGGGCGTTCTTGTTTTCATACTCCTTGAACCAGTCTGTGCCTTCCCATCCGTTCTGCACCTGATTGAGGATATTGGCCGGAACGAGCGACGACCATTCGGGCAGGTTGCCATAGGTGTTGAAGTAGGTTTCGTTGATGAGTTGCATGTACTGCTGTGCGTTGACGAGTCCGGGCACCTTATAGGCGTTCGACCATCCCACGAAGCCGTCGTAGGAGATCTGGAGCTTTCCGGCCTTACCCTGCTTGGTGGTGACCAGAATCACACCGTTGGCAGCACGTGCACCGTAGATGGCAGCGGAGGCTGCGTCCTTCAGCACGTCGATGGACTCGATGTCGTTGGGGTTGAGTCCGTTCAGGCCGTTGTCGGCAGTTCCGGAGTTGATTCCGTCGATGATGAGCAGCGGTGAAGACTCACCGATGGTTCCCACACCACGAATGTTCACCTTGAAGCCCTTGCCCGGCTGCGACGAGCTCTGTGTGATGTTCACACCTGGCGATGCCGACTGCATGGCTGTCAGTGCGTTGGTTGTGTTGAGCTTGGCGATGTCCTCACCCTTCACCTGCACCGTGGCACCTGTGACGAGTTTCTTCTTCTGGACACCATAACCGACAACCACCACTTCCTCAAGCGAGGTGTTGTCGTCTTCCATAGTGACGTCAATGCGGGACTCGTTGCCCACCTTGATCTCCTGTGTCTTGTAGCCGATGTAGCTGATGACCAGCGTGGCACCTGGCTTCACACTCAGAGTGTAGTTACCGTCCAGGTCGGTAACCGTACCATTACTTGTACCTTTCTCCACGACGGAAGCACCAATCACGGGTCCCATAGCGTCGACAACGGTACCTGTCACTTTGCGGTCTTGCTGCACAGCCTGTACCGACTTCACAGCAGACTCAGCCATTGCCTGGGGCGAGTAGCACAATCCAACGATTGCACACGCGCCTGCCAACAAGGCTGTCTTTCTAAAGACTTGATTCATACTTAAGTACTTTCTTAGGTTATTATGATGTGAATATATTCTGATCTATTCAACGCGAAGCAGCCAACCGACGTACTGACATCTCACATTGTAGTGCACAGTAATACCACTTTACACAAATCTTTTTTCCTCTCTTTGCGTATAGATAATGTGTGGTCAGTGTTATTTTAGGTATGTCGCGAGGTCCTGTGACGTGCATGTCACAGGTTGTATTGACAGAGTATTCGTTTTTTCCCGTGCAAAGGTAAGTGTTATTTTTCTTTAAACGTGATACTTTCTTGCCGTATTTTTATATTATCTTGCTTTTTTTTTGCTTTGGTAGTTTTTCTTGTATAAAATGTAAGAAAAAGCTTGTTGTCTGGGTGGTTGGACGCCGACGGAGAAGCGTCGGCCACAGGGGCTTGAAAAGCAGCGAGCTTGGTCGGATGGCATCCGACCTAAATGAGAAGAAGCACCGGCCAAGGGGACTGCCTGGGTGCAAGGGGAGGGGGTTATGGGTGGAGGTGGAATGGCGTGGCTTGCTGCTTCATAGCGCGGGCCACGTCGGCGGCGTTGAAGGGGAGGGCGCCTTTTCCCAGTTCGGGAGCGTTGAACGATTTGAGCATGTTGTCGTAGCGGCTGGGGCTTTTCTGTGGCAGGCAGAACGGCTTGCTCACGTGTCCGCTGGCATCTACGTGGCAGAAATAGGGTTTTCCGTAGAGGCCATCGTCGCGTTTCGATGCGAACACAAACCATCGGCTGTTGGAGCTCCATGAGTGATAGGTGTCGCTTTTCTGGCTGTTCACGCCTTTCATCTCGACAATCTCTCCGGTCTTCAGGTCCATGAGTCGCAGGTCGGCTTCGGGATGCCAGATGGGGAAGGTTCCGTAGTCTGACACAGTGTAGAGCAGCCACCGCCCATCGGGACTGATGCGGGGGTGGGAGACCGAGACTTTGCCTTGGTTTGCAAGACGTAGGGTGTCGACGGTTTCGCCCAATGTCCCGCTCTTCTCGTCGAAGGCGATGCGGCAGAGGCGATATTGCAGTTGCTTGATGCCGCCGGGCAGGTCCACATGGGGTGCCGAACAGAAGTAGACATACCGTCCGTCGGGCGAGAATGTGGGGAATGTCTCAAAGGCGAGGCTGTCTGAGGTGAGCGGTGAAGAGATGATGGTGTGCGTCTGCAGGTCGGCCACATAGACATCGCTTTTGCTGTCGAACACCTCCAGGCGTTTGCCGGGAATGGTGTGGAAAGCCGGTATGATGATGTTCGACGAGAAGGTGATGTAGCGCCCCGAAGGCGAGAATCCGAAGTAGACACTTCCCGAAACCATGCCTTCGTCCTTGATGTTGAGCTTGGTGAGTTTTCCCTTTTCATTGAGGAACGCCCCGCCGCCTTCGCCGCGCACATAGAGCATGGAGAGCTGCGGGTCCTGGTTGCTGAAGGTGTGGCAGTTCATGCACCTGTCGCCCACCTCTTTATAGGATGACAGTGTGCTCTCGTCGAAGTTCTCCACGTTTCGCTGCCACAGCTCCACGTTGCTCCACACCTCGTAGTCGGGCTCAATGAGTCGGTAGGTGAGCACAGGGTCTATCTTTTCAGGCGCAACGGTCCAGCAGAAGGGCCTGAACTGGGTCCACTGTCCGTTGATGCGTGCCGTCAGAGTGACGGTGAGCGGCTTCTTGTGCGGTTTCTGCAGCAGGCTTTTCCATTCGTCCATGGCAAACACCACCTCGTTGCCATTGGCGTTGACCACGATCCGGCTGCCGTCGTCGTCGCCGTTCACCTCCACCTGCACGGCCTCGCATCCCTCCTCGCGCACCAGGAAATTCATGGGGGCGATGTTCTGCGGGATGGTAACGTCGGTGTAGTCGGGGTAGATTTCCGGCTGACGGCTGGCCATGCTGACGTTGCCGTCTGGCTTCTGGGTGCAGGCGGTCAGCAAGATGATGGCGATGAGATAGAGGCAGTATTTTTTCATTTCTCTTGGAATTGGTGGGGGAGGGGCTGCGGAGGTACCGCAGCCTACGGAACCTTGGGCGGCCGTTCCATTTCTTGGCCTGGGTTTTCCTCGGAACCTTAGGCGGCCGTTCCATTTCTGGGCCTGGGTTTTCCTCGGAACCTTAGGCGGCTATTCCCACTTCGGGGGCTTGGCTTTGTCGAAATAGTACCAGTAGGTGTCGCTGAACTGCGGGTTGCCGCGCTGCTGGTTATATTGGGCGAAGCGTCGGGCCACGTCGGGCATGCTGATGTATTGCTTCCACTGTTCCTCCGTTGCCTGTGTGCCGGCGAGCCAGATGCAGAGGGCCTCCTGGTAGAGTTTCTTCGCACGTGGATGCTGGGCGCAGTAGCGGTCATAGTCGCGCTTGAAGCTGTCCATGTCCTTTAGCAGGAGGTCGCTGCACAGCATGTAGTCTAAGGCGGCGATGTTGGCGGGGTTGTGGTCGAGCAGCTGCACCATGATGAAGTGGGCGTTGTCGGTCACGTTGATGGTGTCGCGCTGTGGCACGAAGGCCTGTTTCTGCACGTAGCGAGGCTCAGCCTGCTTCATGTTCCTGCGTGCCCATGGACCGTAGACCATCGTCTTGCTGAGCAGCCGCAGGTATTTCTGTGCGGCCAGCGTGTCGCGGCTTACGAGCGAGCATTCTGCCAGACGCTTCATCATGCGCACGTTTCGGTTGTCGGCCGAGAACACGTTGTTCATCATGGCCGCCCGTTCGCAGAATGTCATGTCGCCGAGCACCCAGTAGAGTTCGTTCATGTTGTTGATGACGAGTCGCGGCGTCTCGGGGCCAATCTTGTGGAAGGTGCCCAGGTCGGTATTCGAAAAGCGCAGCAGATAGTCGGGCAGCTCGCCCCGCTCTGCGCGGGCCAGGTTGTAGAAGAATGTCATCTCGGGCGTGGGTTCGGGGTCGTTTTCCACCATGGCGAACAGTTTCTGGTAGTTGCCAAAGTAGTATTCATTGTCGGCAGCGAGCTGTTTTTCCAGATAGAAATTGGGTTTTTGCAGCTTTCCCCACTGTGGCAGCCCGAAGACGACATAGCCCACGATGGCCGCCAGCACCGATGCCAGCACCTGCCGCCACCGCTTCTTCCCCGCCACGAGCATGGCAACGAAGAGCAGTCCCGCCATGCCGATGGCGGCAATGATGTTGCTGAGCCTGTAGCCATGATGAAGGCTGAACACGGCGAAGACGGTCGCAACAGCCAGGGCCAGCAGGGTGGACCACCACTGACTGCGCAGTCCCCATTGCTGGAACAGTCGGCGCAGCAGGTCGCCCAGCACAAGCAGGCACCCTGTCAGGATGACCGGTCCCGCGCCGATGTAGTAGTAGAACTGTGTGAGGAAATCGCCCACCTGCCGCGACAGCCATCCCGTAGACAGCATGTCCGTCAGCAGGTATTCGCGCGAGAGCAGAAACAACTGGTTCTGCTCTTGGTAGAAGAAGTGATACTGGTATTTAAGAAGGAAAAATAGCAGCCATGCCATCCCCCACACGAAGACGACACCATACACCCCGTATTTCCAAAATCCTTTACGTCTCACGTTCCGCTTTCACTTGTCAGGTGATACTATTTTGCCCTCCTGTTGTCACTCTTTGCTCTTCACGGCGACGCACTCCATCTCGATGAGCCATTCAGGTCTGCACACCTTGGCCTGCACAATGACGTGCGGCACCTGTGGGAAGGCTCGCGCCATGAAGTCGTGTACGGGGGCATAGTCCGACAGGTCGCGCAGGTAGATGATGAAGTATTTCACGTCCGACATCTGCGCTCCGCCGCCCTTCAGCAGCGCGCCGATGTTCTCAAGCAGTCGTGCTGCCTGTTTCATGACGTCGCCCACGTAGATGACATTTCCGTGCTTGTCGATGCTGGCGGTGCCGGAAATGAAGAACTGCTGGTGGTCTTTCAGCGTCAGCCGGGTGCCGCGCTCGAAGGCCACGCCGTATTCATGGGTGGGGTTCAGATGGTCGAGCGCCTTCAGGTAGGTCTTGTCTTCTTCCCGTATGTTGGGGAAGGTGAGGAAGTCCATGGCCACGCATGCCGAACGTGTCTGCGTCAGTCCGCCAATGCCAGTGGAGGCAATGAAGTGGGTGTCGATGGTGAGTCCGTAGCGCTGGAATATGTCGTTGCGCGCCTTCACCACGCCGGCGTAGTTGTTGTCGATGTCGCCCACGTAGAGCCAGGTCCTCACGCAGTGGGTGGCCAGCTGCAGCCCTCGGTCCTTCATGATGCGGAGATACTTCTCGAAAAGCATGATGGCCTGTGTGTATGAGTTCAGGCCCTTGGTCTCGCCGTCGGTCAGGCGCAGGCTGTGGAACAGGTAGTCGGGCTCGCCCTCGGCCGTTTTCATCAGCAGCGCAATCTTGCTTCCGTCCACCGGAGCCTGCTCCACCACGCTGATGGCCGTGTCGCCCAGCAGCTCCTGGTAGAGCACTGAGTCCACCAGTTTCTGGTATTGGTTCTGGGCATCGCTCAGGAAAACCTTTGTGTAATGCAGCTGTCGGCCTGCCTGCTTCTCGCTGTCCAGATATTGGGCAACGCTCAGCGACAGTCTGGCCAGCCGCTCCTGGAAGGAGCCGGTTTTGTCGGCGGCTATGATGTTGTATCTTTCCATGTTTTTTCCATTTTGGCTGCAAAGGTACGAAAAAATCGATGAAGCGAGAAGAAAACAAACAACATTTGTTTTCTCTTGTGTGAGAAATTTGTTGAATATGCGGGTGGATTGCCAAAACGAAGTATGCGTTTTCTTTGTACAGAACGGCTATGCTTGCCTACAAATGACGGTGCGAAGAAATTTCCGACATGGCATGGCCGGAGAGCTCCATCTTGGCAGAAGCGTCAAGAAAAATCTAGATTATTCTCGCGAAAACTGGCGTATTCCGCGAGAATAATCTAGATTTTTTTATTCATTTCCGACCCTTTTGTTCGTCAAGGGTGCCGTAATGACTCGTTAAGGGTGGCGGTTCAGAGCGCCTCGAGCATCCGTTTGAGCACCACCGAGCACGAAATCTCGCGGTTGGCGGCTTCGGGAATGACCAGCGAGTTGGGCGACTCTATCACGTCGTCGGTCACAATCAGGTTGCGTCGCACGGGCAGACAGTGCATGAACTTCGCATTGTTGGTCCACGCCATGTGCTCTGTGTCGACGGTCCATGAGCGGTCGTCGCACGTGATTTTTCCATAGTCGGCGGGGTTGGTCACGCCCGGATTGCTCCAGTTCTTGGCGTAGATGAAGTCGGCATCTTCAAAGGCCCGGCGCTGATCATACTCCACGCGGGCGTCGCCAATGAACTGCGGGTCGAGCTCATATCCCTTTGGATGGGTGATGACAAGGTCGATGTCGGGGTCGGCATTCATCCACTGGGCAAACGAGTTGGGCACGGCCTGGGGCAGGGCACGGCAGTGGGGCGCCCAGGTGAGCACCACTTTCGGACGCCGCGACGGCGTGTCTGCGGCAGCAGTGTGCTCCTTAATCGTTATCAGGTCGGCAAAGGCCTGCAGGGGATGCACCGTGGCGGTCTCCATGGCAAACACGGGACGGCCGCTGTATTTGATGAACTGGTTGAGCACGGTTTCGGCATAGTCGTACTCGCGGTCGCTGAGTCCGGCAAACGAACGGACGCCGATGATGTCGCAATAGCATCCCATCACGGGGATGGCTTCGAGCAAATGCTCGCTCTTGTCACCGTCCATGATGACGCCGCGCTCCGTCTCCAGTTTCCAGGCACCGGCGTTCACGTCGAGCACAATGACGTTCATGCCCAGGTTCATGGCCGCCTTCTGTGTGGACAGACGGGTGCGCAGGGAGTTGTTGAAGAAGATCATCATGAGCGTCTTGTTGCGTCCCAGATGCTGGTATTTGAAACGGTCGTTCTTGATTTCCATGGCCTCGGCCAGCGCCTTGCTGAGCGGACCTATGTCTTCTACGTTGATGAATGTACGCATGGGTGTGGGTTTAATGGGGTTAATGGGTTGTGATGGGGTTCGTGGGGTGGGGGAGCAGACCTATGGACGTGTCTGTCCTTCACCTTCAATGAGCCATTTGTAGGTGGTCATCTCTTCGAGAGCCATGGGACCGCGCGGTCCCAGTTTCTGCGTGGAGATGCCAATCTCGGCTCCCATTCCGAACTGTGCGCCGTCGGTAAAGCTTGTGGGAGCGTTCCAGTAGACGCAGGCTGCGTCCACCTCCTGCTGAAAGCGGCGGGCGGCATTCTCGTCCTGCGTGATGATGGCCTCGCTGTGACCGCTGCCGTAGCAGGCAATGTGGAGCAGGGCTTCGTCGAGCGATGCCACGGTCTTGATGGCCATCTGGTAGTCCATGAACTCCGTTCCGAAGCTCTCGGCCGAGGCGTGGCGAAGCAGTTCGTCGGGATAGTTGCCGCTCAGGGCTTGCCACGCACTGTCGTCAGCATGCAGGATGACGTTGCTGATGATGAGCGGTGCGCAGAGCTCAGGCAGGTCGTGCAGCCGGCTTTCGTGCACGATGAGGCAGTCCAGGGCGTTGCACACGCTGACGCGGCGCGTCTTGGCGTTGTTCACGATGTCGCGTCCAATCTTCAGGTCACCGTCGCGGTCGAAATAGGTGTTCACCACGCCGGCACCCGTCTCTATGACAGGCACGCGGGCCGTGTCGCGCACAAAGCTGATGAGCTTCTTGCCTCCGCGCGGGATGCATACGTCGATATAGCCCACGGCATTCAGCATCTCTGCCGTTGCTTCATGGGTGGCGGGCAGCAGTTCAACCACCGACGGGTCGACGCCTTCGCTGCGCAGCACGTCGTGGATGAGGCCAACGGCGGCCTCGTTGGAACGTGCTGCGTCGCGCCCGCCTTTCAGCACGCAGGCGTTGCCACTCTTCAGACAGAGCGAGAAAACGTCAAAGGTGACGTTGGGACGAGCCTCGTAAACCACGCCGATGACGCCGAAGGGCACGCTCACGCGCCTCAGACGCAGGCCGTTCTGAAGCGTGCGTTCCTTCTGCACCATGCCCAGTGGCGACGGCAAGGTTGCCACATGGCGCATGTCGCCGGCGATGGCTTCCAGACGCTGTGGGGTCAGCTGCAGGCGGTCGTAAAGGGGATTGCTGCGCTCCATGTGCGACAGATCCTCGGCGTTGGCTGCCAACAGCGCCGGTTGATGCTGGCCAATGGCGTCGGCCACGGCCATAAGCAGCGCGTTCTTGCGCTCGTCGCTGAGCAGGGCCAGCTGGCGGCTGGCGGCTTTCACTCGCTCAAATGTTTCTTTCAGTTCCATAACATGTTTCGGTTTTAATGGGTGGACTTCGTCGTGATGGGTACAAATGCGGTGTGGGGAATGTCGTCGGCTCCCTCCATCAGTGCCTGCAGGATGCCGGGGCGCGTGCCGTTGGCAATGACGACGCGGATGCCGCGCTGCGCCATGTGCGTTGCCGTGGCGTACTTCGATTCCATGCCTCCGCGGCCGGCCTCACTGTGCTTCTTCTGGATGAACTGGCTCAGGTCGGTGCCCGCAGGCACCTCTCTGATGAGCTCGGAATGGGGGTCGTCGGGTGCACCGGTGAAGATGCCGTCGATGTTGCTCAGCAGAATGAGCGTCGAGGCACCCATCATCTGGGCGATGAGTCCTGACAGTTCGTCGTTGTCGGTGAACATCAGCTCGGTGATACATACCGTGTCGTTCTCGTTGACAATGGGGAGAACGCCGTTCTCCAGCATCACCTCCATGCACGCCCGCTGGTTCTTGAACTGCTCACCGGGTTCAAAATTCTCCTTCATGGTGAGCACCTGTCCCACGGGGATGCCCCATTCACGGAACAGGTCGTAGTAGAGACCGATGAGCTTCACCTGTCCGACGGCCGAGAAGAGCTGCCGCTGTTCCACGCTGTCGAGGCGATGGTCAACGCTCAGTTCGCCACGTCCGCCAGCCACGGCACCACTCGACACGAGGATGACATCGTAGCCTTGCGCACGCAGCCAGGCAATCTGGTCGGTCAGTTCCGACATGCGCGAGACGTTCAGCTTGCCGTCTGCGCGGGTGAGCACGTTGCTGCCCACCTTCACCACTATTCTTTCCTTGGCGTTCATGCTGGGCTTTATCAGGCTTGTGAGTCTTTTTTCCTTATTTCCACGCGGCGAATCTTGCCCGAGATGGTCTTGGGCAGCTCGTCCACGAATTCCACGATACGGGGATATTTGTAGGGTGCTGTCTCGCGCTTCACGTGCTGCTGCAGCTCCTTCACCAGCTCGTCGCCGGCCTTGTCCTTCCATTCCTTTCCGAGCACGATGGTGGCCTTCACCACCATTCCTCGTATGTCGTCGGGCACGCCTGTGATGGCGCACTCCACCACGGCGGGATGTGTCATGAGCGCACTCTCCACCTCGAACGGGCCGATGCGATAGCCGCTCGACTTGATGACGTCGTCGATGCGACCCTCAAACCAGTAGTAGCCGTCCTCGTCGCGCCAGGCTACGTCGCCGGTGTGGTACAGTCCGTCGTGCCAGGCTTCACGCGTCAGTTCCTCGTCGCGGTAGTATTCCTTGAACAGGCCGATGGGCTTGTCGTCGCCGACGCGCACCACTATCTCGCCCTTCTCACCGTCTTCGCACGGTGTTCCGTCGGGTCGCACGAGGTCGATGTCGTATTGGGCGTTGGGCATGCCCATGCTTCCGGGCTTGGGTTCCATCCAGGGGAACGTGCCAAGCGTCATGGTGGTCTCCGTTTGTCCGAAACCTTCCATCATGCGGATGCCGGTTTTCTCCAGGAATTTGTCAAAGACGGCGGGGTTGAGCGCCTCTCCGGCCGTGGTGCAGTACTCAAGCGAGGAGAGGTCATAGCGCGAGAGGTCCTCGCGAATCATGAACCTGTAGATGGTGGGCGGGGCGCAGAAGCTCGTCACCTTGTATTTTTCCATCTGCCGCAGCAGTGTGTCGGCGTTGAACTTCTCGTGGTCGAAGACGAACACGGTGGCCCCTGCGAACCACTGTCCGTAGAATTTCCCCCACACGGCCTTGCCCCATCCCGTGTCGGCCACGGTGAGGTGGAGCGACCCTTCGTGCAGGTTGTGCCAGAAAACGCCTGTCGTCAGATGTCCCAGCGCGTAGAGGAAGTCGTGGGCAACCATCTTCGGCTCGCCGCTGGTTCCGCTGGTGAAGTACATCAGCATGGTGTCGCTGTTGTCGTTCTTCTCTGCGGGACGCACGAACTTCGGAGCCTTCAGCCACTCCTGTCTCCAGGAGTGCCAGCCCACTTTCGCCGTGTCTCCCTCGGACAACGAAAGGGGAGCGTCTTCCTCACCTACCACTACCACCGTCTCCACCGTGGGACTCTCGGGCAGGGCCAGACGTATCTGACCTGTCACGTAGTCGTCGTCGACGCAGACAATGGCCTTCACCGATGCCCGCGTGTCGCGGTACACGATGTCGTGCTTGGTGAGCATGTGGGTGGCAGGTATCACCACTGCGCCGAGTTTGTGCAGGGCGAGCATCGCCAGCCACCACTCATAGCGCCGCTTCAGGATGAGCATCACGGGGTCGCCCTTGCCGATTCCGAGCGACTGCAGATAGGAGGCGGCCTGGTCGGTCTGCTCTTTCAGCTGCGCAAAAGTGGTGCGACGCTCGGCTCCCTGGTCGTTTGTCCAGAGCAGGGCCAGCCCTTCAGGCTTTTCCTCTGCCCACACGTCCATCACGTCGTAGGCAAAGTTGAAATGCTCAGGGATGATAAATTCCAGATTCTTGTTGTAATCCTCGACCGACGTGAACGACGTCTGCCGTAAAAATCTTTCTACCATAGTTTTTTCCTATTTTAGAATATGATTGCAAGAAACCTCACCGGCTTCCCGTTCAGGGCGCGCATGCCGTGGGGCTGTGTGGCATCGAAGTAGATGCTGTCGCCCTCGTTGAGCACGAGTGTCTTCTTTCCCACCACGAGTTCCATGCTGCCTTCGGTCACCATGTTGAACTCCTGTCCTTCGTGCGAGTTGCGCTCCATGGGTGCGTCTTCGGGCTTTGGCTCCACGTAGACCATGAAGGGGTCGGCTTTCCTGCCGCGGAATCCGCTGGCCAGACTCTGGTATTTGTAGGCCTTGCGCCGCTCCACGCTCTGTCCTTGTCCCTTACGCGTCAGGTAGTAGGTGCTCATGTGGGGTTCCTCGCCAAACAGCAGCACGTCGAGTGCCACGCCGTAGTGCTTGGCAATCTTGTTGAGCGTGCTTACCGAGAGCTCACTCTCGCCAGACTCCATCTTCTCGTAATCCTCGGGCGTCATGCCGCAGAGGTCGGCTATTTCCTGCACGGGAATGTCGAGCACGTCGCGCAGGCCTTTCAGCCGTTCGCCTATTTGCTTGATTGCTTCTTCCATCTTCTTGATTGGTAACGGGTCATTAGCGATGGTCATGATGACTCGCTATTCCCCTGGTCATTATTCTTTTTTGCCTGTTCTCTTGTCCTTCTGCCGCTCTTTGAAAGCCGGTTCATGTCTGGCCGTTTATCTTATCCAGATATGTTTTTTATCGGTTCAAGCCCTTCAAACTGTCTGTTTCGCCAGGTGAAACCGTCGCTTTCAAGAAACAAATCCATTGAATTTGTTCGACGATTCCATTGATTTTGTTCAACGATTCCATTGGATTCGTTCAACAATTCCATTGGATTTGTTCCGCGAATTTGTCGGTTTACCTGTCTGCAAGCGTCGTTTTCAGGACTCCGATTTGGCGTTTTCTGTTTCCGAGAGCGGAGCTATGCCTTGTTTCAGAGGGCTGCTTTCAGTCCTCTTATCACCGCACTGGTGAAGCCGGCATGTTCCATTTCGTTGAGTCCCTTGATGGTTACGCCGCCGGGTGTCGCCACCAGGTCGATGGCAGCTTCGGGGTGCATGTGGCTGGCTTGTAGCAGTTCCACGGCTCCTTTCACGGTCTGCTCCACGATTTGCTGCGCCTCCTTGGCCTTGAATCCCAGTTCTACGCCGCCCTCAGACGCCGCGCGGATGTAGCGCATGGCGTAGGCGATGCCGCACGAGGCCAGCGTGGTGCCGGCTGCCAAGAGCCGTTCTTCGGTCACGATGGTGTTGCCCAGCTCGTCGAAGATGTCCTTCACCATGCGCGTCTGCTGCTCGTTTGTGCCGACGGGCACGAGGAATGTCATCGATGCACGCTGCGCTATGGCGATGTTCGGAATGCAGAGGAACAGTGGCGGCAGCGACCCGTCGTCCTTGGCCATCCATTGCTGGATGCTCTTGGCCGTAACGCGTGCAGCCACGACAATGAGCAGCTGCTTGTTGTAGTTGAGGCTCTCCTTGATGCCTTTCAGAACCGTTTCCACCAGCCAGGGCTTCACCACTACGCACACGATGTCGGCCCCTTCGGCGGCCACATTGTTCTCCGTGGTGATGCTGGCTCCCGTGGTGCTGAAGCGGTTGAGCACTTCCTGCGACGGGTCGGCCACAGTGATGTCGGCTGGAGAGAACGTCTCTCCTTTGAGCAGTCCTTCCACGAGCGCACCGCCCATGGCACCTGCTCCAATGACAGAAATCTTCATAATGCTTGTTTTCAATTAGGTCGGATGCCTCCGACTATTAACCCAATGCTTGTCTTAATCGTACAATGAAATCGTCGGCTTCCGCCTTGCTCAGGCAAAGCGGGGGCAACAGCCTGAGCACGTTGGTGCCTGCGCACCCTGTGAAACAGTGTCGCTCGTAGACCAGACGGCTGCGCACCTCCTTGTGGGGAACGCTCAGGTCCACGCCAATCATCAGTCCGCGACCGCGCACGTCAAGGATGCGTGCCTTGGTGTCGGCGCTGTCGTCGTTGCTGATCTGTCGCAGCTGCTCCATCAGATAGTCGCCCACCACGCGCGCGTTCTCCACCAGACTTTCCTGTTCAAACACGTCGAGCACGGCCAGCGCTGCCGCACAGGCCAGGTGGTTGCCGCCGAATGTCGTGCCCAGCTGACCGTAGACGGGCTTGAAGTCTGGCGAGATGAGCAGGCCACCCATGGGGAATCCGTTGGCAATGCCCTTGGCCACGGTGATGATGTCGGGCCGTATGCCCAGCCACTGGTGGGCAAAGAACTTGCCCGAGCGGCCATATCCGCACTGTATCTCGTCACAGATGAGCACCGCGCCATGCTGCTTGCAGGCTTTTGCCAGGCCCTGCGCAAACTCGGCCGTGGCCATCTGTATGCCACCCACGCCCTGGATGCACTCCAGGATGACGGCGCAGACATCGCCCTTCCGCAGCTCTTCTTCCCATGCCTCGAGGTCGTTCAGCGGCAGGTAGCACGCATGGCCGTTGTCGTTGATGGGAGCAATAATCTTGGGGTTGTTTGTCACCTCCACGGCCAGCGATGTGCGCCCGTGGAAGGCCTTCTTGGCAGACAGCACGCGAGTGCGTCCCGTTTGGAACGAAGCCAGTTTCAGGGCGTTCTCGTTGGCCTCGGCACCGCTGTTGATGAGAAACAGCTGGTAGTCGTCGTAGCCGCTGATGCGTCCCAGCCGCTCGGCCAGCTCCACCTGCAGCTTGTTCTGCACGGAGTTGGAGTAGAATCCGAGCTTTCCGAGCTGCTCCGTCACCTTATCTATATAATGCGCGTGCGCGTGACCGATGCTGATGACGGCATGTCCGCCATAGAGGTCCAGATACTCCTGCCCCTTGTCGTCCCACACGCGGCATCCCTTGCCCCTGACGATGTTCACGTCGAAAAGAGGATAAACGTCGAATAGTTTCATTTTGTCAACATTTCTTTTAATCGCTTGCAAAGTTACGGCAAATATCTGACAATTCGTTGCTTTCTGCCATCTTTTTGCTTAAAAACCGTTACACCGTGCCAAAACATCCCCTTTCTGCCTCCCGTTTTGTCATTTTTGTGGCCGGTGACAACCGTTTCCTTTCCGCAGGATGCGTGTGGCAGAGGCGGTGCCTCTGCCTGTGTACAGCCTCTTTCCGCTGGTTGCTCGACGTGCAAAACGCCGGGGCCGTCGCTGGCTCTTTCCGGTCTGCGACACAAAAAACATAGAAAAATCTCGCGCAAATTGGCGTATTGCGCAAGATTTTTCTAGATTTTTTTCCGGCAAAAGAGCCGGATGGCCTTCAGATGTTTGATAAAGTGGGGCGCCAAACGCGGTGTTTAGCGCATGATGATCCGTCTGACGGTGCCGTCGGTGCCTTTGACAATGTTCACGCCCGGCTGCGGATGGCGCAGGCGACGGCCGCTGAGGTCGTACCACTGCTGGGTGGTGGCTGTGGCGTGTTGGGCAATGGCGGTCGGGGTCTGTGAGCCCGGAGTGGTGGTGATGGTGTTGTCTTCGTTCACGTAGTAGTCCACATCGCTGACCGTGGGCTGTTCGTTGGTGAGCGTCACCTCGGTGGACTCCTCCTGCATGCAGCCGTCTACGTTGACCAGAACCTCATAGCTGCCCATGGGCACATGCTCGAAACGGTAGCTGCCGGTGGCGGTTGTCTCCTCCGATGCGATGATGTCGCCGCCCTTCTGCTGCAGATACACATTGATGCCTGTGGTGACGGCAGGTGCCATGCGGCGTGCATGGGCTGGTTGCGCACTCACGTTCACCCTGCCCTCGATGACACCTGTGCCGGTGAGAATGGGCAGTGTGGGCCTCAGTTCGATGGTGATGGCGGTGGGGTTCCATTCCTCATCGTATTGCGGAACCACCATCTGGCCTTCCGACCAGACCAGTGCGCTGGGATAGTAGGTGGTCTCGCTGAAGTTGGTGGCCAGCGCCTTCACGATGTAGCCACGGCCGGTTTTGTAGAGACCATTGCCCTCGTAGATTTCCACAACTCCGTTTTGGTCGGTGGTAGTGGTGAGTGCCAGCGTGGGATTATTGTCCATGTCGTAGCCGTAGAACTCAAGCGTGGCCTGCACGGGCTGACCGTTGAAGGTGGTGGTCACGTTGATGGGGCCCTGGTAGCGATCGCTCATCAGCTGGAACTCGCGATACATCTCTCTGGGTTCATCTAACCATTCTGCCAACATGGATGTATTGAGCATCATGCCGGGGATGTTGATGTCTAACATCTTGTAGTCATAATCCTCGCTTGGGATGCGGAAGGCATACTGTCCAGGCTTGCAAACGCTGATCAGGTTGGGGTCAATCACTCCCTCGGTGACGGGCTTGGGCAGTTCGCCGGGGAAGTAGAAATCCTCGGTCATGAAGAAAGTGTTGTCAGAGAGCGGCAGCACATAGTCGGTGTTGATGATGAACCCGTCGTTGCCGATATACTCGATGGAAGCCTTCACGGGCAATGTGATGTAGCCGAAACCGACGTAGTGGTCGAAGGCGCAGTGGGTGCCGTCGCCCTTGGTCTCGAGCACCATGACGTATCCGCAGTCGTCCATGGTGAGCGTGTATTCAAGGTTTGTGGCGCCAGCGATGGGTGTCAGTTCATACGTCTTGGGGTTCTGGCGGTACCACTGATAGACGTAGTATCCGTCTTCTACATTATATTCATGCTTTCCGTTTGACGGTTTGCCGTATAAATAAGAGTCGGTGGTTAGCAAGAATGAGCCGCCGATGGTCTGGCCAGGCACTTTGATGTCGTCCTCAGCCATGGACCATCCAGAATAGAGCGTGACGTAGTCGGACGATGGAATGTCTACGGTGACCACGTTGCTCACGTAATTGTTCATAGGACCGCCCTCGAGTCTCAGCCGGTAGTCAGCTGTGCCTTGGTGTTGAATGGTGTAGCCATCTCCCTCGGTTCTGATGAGTCCGGTGTTGTCAACGGGTATCCATGAGTTGGTGCCGTGATTGGCGCGTTCCAGGTAGTAGCCGTGGCCACCGAACACCTCTGGCGATGGGAAGCTGAAGCGAGCGATAGAAAAGTAGGCTTGGTTGTTGGTTGTGTAGCCTGCGTGTGTGGTCTCGAACCACAGCCCGGCGAAGTGGCCTTCTTCAAGCGGGGCAATGGTGGGCAGTGTGGGCAGGTTTCCTTTGGAACCTGGTTCCACGGGGAGACTTGATGGTTGTGCCGATGCATAGCCTGCGGCCAGAAACATCAGCAAAAGGAATGATGTAAACTTTTTCATGTTCGTTTTCATTTAAAATTGATAGATGTTGTTTTTGCAAATATCGCAAAAACGGACGACAGACGGGGGAACAAAACAAGAAAAACGACTGACAATTGTTGTTTTGTCAGTCGTTTTTGGCATTTTCTACTTTTTCATCCACTCTCTTGGCGTGGTGCCGGTGAACGCTTTGAACACCCGGTAGAAGCTGGTTTCATTGGCAAAGCCAGCCTCGGTGCCCACCTCGATGAGTTTTTTGTCGGGATGCTCGCTGAGCAGTTGCTTGGCGTAGGCCACACGGTAGGTGTTGACAAACTGCGTGAAGGTGCAGTGGCGCTCGTTGTTGATGCAGGTGGAGATGTAGCGGCGGTTGCTGTTCAGCAGGCGGGCCACGTCCTCTATCTTCAGCGTGCTGTCGCGGTAGAGCTTCTCTTCTTCCATCAGCTGGCAGATGTTTTTCATCAGGGCGCTGTCGGCAGGTGGATTGTCGGCAGGCTCTTCAGACGGACTGTCGTCGTGGTCTTGCTCAGAGATGGCGGTCTCCGTGTGCCGTTTCCTTCGTGCGCGTATGGAATAAAAAAGGTATAGCAGAAGGGCGGCTGCTGCGGTGCCGACCAATGCCAGCAGCCAAGGCCATGCCGGTGTGCCTTTGCCCAACTCGGGACTGTCGCCGGTATGGAGCAGGAAGACCGAGGCGTAAGGGTGGTAGTTGTCGCCTGCGGGACAGCCACCTGTGAGGATGATGTTGCCGTCGGGCAGCACAAGGAGATTCAGATAGAAACTGGGCTGCAGCTGGTCGTTGCGAAGAATGGTAAGCTGTGCAGGCTGATGGCTGTAGTCGATGCACAGAATGAACACCTGATGGGCGCCGGAAGCCCCTACGTATCCTTTCTTTCGCAGACGGTCAACGACGACAGGACCGTAGTAGATGCTGTCGCCATCAATCTTGGTCGGAATAGGACAGGTGGTGGGCAGAAGGGAAAAACCGGTGGCCGAGGACCTGACGAAAGCTATCTGCCCTTGCTCGTTCTGGGCCAAGAGGAGATAGGAATAGTCGCCCTTCGACTCATCACCGATGAAGAAACAGTCGCTGTTCATGAACTCGTACTTGACGGGATGCCACGTGTCGAACAGCGGAATGTTGATGGGGTCGCCATTCAGTTGGTCGGCCATGATGCTGTCGAAGGGATGGTCGAATGTGTCGGAACTGCTGAAGATGATGACATTGTTGGGCGACGTGCGGAGTATGTAGGGTCTGCTGCGTTGCTGGGTTGCGGGCTTGACAAGTGAGAAACCCTGACGGCCGTCGAACATCTCGATGCCGTCGTCGCCATACCAGTTGCCAGCGATGACCACACGTCCGCTGTCAGTCTCCGTGCCGCTCAAGCATGCGCGCTTCTTGTCCATGCAGCCGAAACCGTCGAAGAAGTGCTGCTGAGGGTCATATAATTCTACGGCAAAGGTCTGACCGATGCCCAGCGCTTCGCTGACACCACCGGCCACCAGAACCTTTCCCGACTTCAGCGGAAGTGCAAAGGCGAAGTCGTGGATATAGGTCATCGGCATTTCATTCCATTTGCCGTCGCGGTAGTATTCTGCCGTCGGTGTAGGCACAAAGCCTGTCGTATGGCCGCCCATCACCACCACCTCACCGTTCAGGTAGAAGGCATTGTGGGCAGAGCGGGGAATATTCATGTCGGGCAGACGTTCCACCTCGATTTTTTCTATCTTGCAGGCACTTGTGTTCTGTGCCGACAAAGGCAGCGCTGTGCACCAGCTGAAGAGCACAAGACCCAGCGCTTTCTGGATGTTCTTTTTAAGAGTATACATTGCCTTGCAAAGTTAAGAAAAACTGTTGGAAACAAGACTGCCAAAATGTAAAATCGACTGACAAAACAACAATTGTCAGCCGATTTCTGCAATATCGATAAGGCTCAGAAGGCAGAAGCCTTGAGTTTCAGACCCGTTGTCTGGTCGATGCCAAACATGAGGTTCATATTCTGTACGGCTTGTCCCACGGCTCCCTTGAGCAGGTTGTCGATGGCGGAGGTGACAAGCAGCTTG
>OCTW011608121.1_pt1 | contig 29862 bp, 36 predicted proteins | sample 1539671 | NCBI WGS metagenome assembly OCTW01 (sample SAMN02144230, study PRJEB22623) | gut metagenome | biome: sheep rumen | host: Ovis aries | place: New Zealand | reverse complement strand
CCTGCGGCCTTTTCGCCCTCTACGACTTTCCCTTCGGAAAAGTCCCGGGCCCGGCCGTGCGGCTGATGCCGCACCTTAAGCCACGCCCTCCTCGCCATAACCAGGGCGAGGGCCTTACGTCCCGGCCCCTGCACCCCACAAAGCTATGGCTTTGAGGGGGCCCCGCACGCTCAAGACTTCGCGGCCTCAAGGTGCTTTGGCGTCCCCTGACTAGGTGCTTTGACGGAGGCAACGGGCTAACGCCCTGCGCCTCCTGTTCCGCAAAGGCGTGGCTATCACCCCACGCGGGAGGGGCGGTAGCCACGCCCCGACACTATTCCGTCAGTAAAAGGGCTGTTTTACTAACCAAATCTCCTCCCGAAGACCATTCCGTCAGTAAAACAGCCGTTTTACTAACCAAATCTCCTCCCGAAGACTATTCCGTCAGTAAATCGGCCGTTTTACTAACCAAATCTCCTCCCGAAGACCATTCCGTCAGCAAAACAGCCGTTTTACTAACCAACCCGCCGGACTTATCCGGAAAAACGCCCTTCTGAGGTGGTTTGAGTGGATAAGTACCCGCCGTTCCTGCAATAATCGTCCTTTTCTGCCGGACTTATCCAGAAAAACGGCCTCCTAGGGTAGTTCAGGTGGATAAGTCCGCCGAAAGTGCACAAGGTGGAACCGAATCCGGGGGACCTTGATCACTAAACAGTATTTCAGTGAGGGTTGGCGCACAAGGTCCGGGCATTTCGTTTCCACCTTGTACACCTGGATCCCGGCCGACATGGTAACAGCCACACTTCGCAGATCAGCCACACTTCGCAGATCAGCCACACAACCATAGGCCCTGTAGCATGTTCCAAGGCACCTTGACGTGTGTCGAGGGGCAATTTTGCCTGCCGCCACACGCTCACACGCACCACAGCATGTTCTGAACGGTGTGAATGTGTGGCGCTCTCGGGAAATAATGTAGCCCCGCTTGCAAGAGCGGGGCAGATCGTAGAATAGGCGGGCCCAACTTATTTCCTCGGGACGGAGAATACCAGCCTTAGCGAAGGGACGGTGCCGGTAGTGGAGGAGGGACCGCAGAGTTCGGCGCTGTAGTAGAAGTCTTTGTCGAGCTCGTAACTGGTCTTGGTGGTGGTCTGCCCGCCGGCGTACATTGCAGCCATCATGTAGCTGTAGTAGTTGCTGTAGTAGTTGCTGCCGTAGCCGTAGCCGCTGTAACCGCCATAGCCGCCGTACATGCTGTTGTAGTAGCTCTGGTAGGCGAGGTACTGGTAGTACTCGCTGAGGTCGGAGTTGCCGGAACTGGTAGTAGTCGTCTGTACCTTGCTCATCACCAGCATCCAGATGTCGTAGTTGCCCTTGACCAGATTCGAATTGTCGTCGGTGATGGCAAGAAGCTGCTGCATGTGGTAGGTGATGTCGGGAGTGTAGGCGCAGATCGAGCGGTTGATGTCGCCCTGGTTTTCGTCTTCCGAGCTCGCGTCGGTCAGACCCATGAACGTGGAGGTGGTGTCTGTCTTGATGCGGCAGGTAGGACTCAGGCGCGGCGGGAAGTAGTTGTCGACCAGGGTATAGTCGGCCGGCATCTCGTAGGGTAGAACGACCGTGGCTTTGTTGATGATGGTCTTGTCGATGAGCGATGCGTCAAGCCCTGCCGAGGCTATGGAATCGGCGATGCACTGCTTTGCGAGGTCGATCAGTGTCCGCGCCGCCACCACGGGCTTGAGACCGCCGCCGCCTTCGACATAGAGCTTGTCTGCGGCGGCGCCGGAGAGCGCCCTGCTCTCGTGGGTGCACTTGTTGAACGCGTACTGGGGGAAGGTCCCGTTGCTGTAGTCGGAAAACAGCGTGGCGGGGCTGTAGTACTGCTGGGCTCCCAGATAGAAGAAGAAGGTGGTATCGATCGCCCCCACTGTCTCATCGTAGATGGAGTTTATGGTGATGGTACCGTAGTTGTCTTCCAGATAGTACTGGCTGGACGAGTAGTTCATCTGAAGCTCAAACGAATTGATGCGTCCTCCGTTGCCGGAAGGGACGTCGGTCTCGAGCCAGATGCCCGGGAACTTGGAGAGGAAAGCCTTGAACACGGTCGAATCGGAGAGATTCTTGCCGTTCAGATAGTCCAGATATGCCCTGGCATAGGCCTCCGTGAAATCAAGGTCGAGGTCGGAATCGCCGTTGATCAGGGGCGTGCCCTTTATGATGCTCTCGGATCCGTGGGTGATGACTCCGTCGCAGTCGTTGGCGTCCATGAGCTTGGTCCAGTCAAGCCCTTCGGTAAGGGCGTAGGCGTAGACATTCTGCAGGATGCGTTGCTGGCCGGGCTGGCTTACTGCCGTGGAGTCGAAAGCGGCATGGAGGTGGAATTCCTTGACGGACTGCACCTTGCCAAAGTCGAGAGAGTCGGCGAGCGGGATCAGCGTGAGGGCGCAGCCGCGGGTGGAGAGTCCGTAGACGCCGTCACGGATGGCGCCGATCATTATGCGGGAGTTGGAGAATCCTGAGAGGCTGTCTGCCATCCTCATCTCCACCTTCCCGAGAGGAATTTCTGTCGAAAATATCTGATAGCGTGAGTCTTCCGGAATGAAGTTGCCTCCGAGAAGACCGTCGGTCTCAACACACGAAACGCAGCCCAAAAGGACTACGCTCGCGAGTATGGGTGAGAAAAATTTCATCTACAGCTGGTCGTAAAATGCGTTGTATTCGTCTATATAGCTTCCGTCTGCAAAGCTCTTCGCCTTGATTTTGGTGACGGGGAGCCCGCGGTCCCGGCAGTAGCTGATGAGTGACGAGGGTATCGTTTCGCTTGCCACTACCACGCCGTCGGAGAACCTGGCTGCAGTTTTGGCAAGATTTATGCCATCGGGGGAGGCCTTCAGCAGGTCGACATCCTTTTCGGTAATGGCGCCGAAGAGTATCTTGTCGGCGAAGCCCGCATCGAAGCCTGCGGAGGGAGTGTCGTCGTGGAGCGAGAGCACCACCTTGCTGTGGCTGAAGATAGGATCGTCTTTGTAGGCCCTCTTGAGGTAGAGGGGGATGAGGTGAGAGATCCAGCCGCTGCAGTGGATGATGTCGGGGGCCCAGCGGAGCTTCTTGACGGTTTCGAGCACTCCGCGCGCGAAGAAGATGGCACGTTCGTCGTTGTCTTCGAAGAACTTGCCGGCTTCGTCGCAGAATGTCTGTTTTCGCCTGAAATAGTCCTCGTTGTCGATAAAGTAGACCTGGGTGTGAGCCGCGGCAATGGAGGCGACCTTGATGATCAGGGGGCGGTCCATGTTGTCGATAATGAGGTTCATACCGGAGAGTCTGATCACTTCGTGAAGCTGGTTTTTACGCTCGTTGATGCAACCGTAGCGGGGCATGAAGGCACGAATTTCCTTCTTTTTCTCCTGCGTACCCTGAGGGAGGTAGCGTCCTATGGTCGCTATCTCGCTCTCCGGGAGGTAAGGGAAAATCTCCGAGCAAACGAAAAGTACTTTTTGTGCAGAATTCTCCATTTGGCTCAAATATACGAAATTTTTTCTAAATTCGCCCCGAATTATGTCCCGTAAGCAGAACAAAATAATTCGAAGGCGCCTCGCAGGCTCCTATCTGTCGTCGGTAATCAGTATCAGCCTCGTGCTTCTCCTTATCGGAGCAGCCTCTTTCGTGGTGTTCAACGCCTCGTCGGTCAGCTCCTATTTCCGCGAGCACATCCACGTAACCGTCATCCTCAAGAAAGACACCCCTGCCCGTCAGGCCGTAGCCTATCAGCGCAAGATAGAAGCCGAGCCGTTCGTGAAATCCACGCGCTACGTGAGCGTGCAGGAAGGCGAACAGGATCTGCGGGAGATGCTCGGCGAAGACTTCCTCGAAGTGTTCGAGACTTCGCCCGTGCCCAGCTCCGTCGAAGTCACCGTCTACGCCCGCTACATGAACCCCGACAGCCTGCTTGTGGTGCACCGGCGCCTGTCCGACTCGCCGATAGTGGACGAAGTCGACACCAGGGGCGCGCTCGTCGAGCAGATGAGCGGGGGCATACGTCAGGCGGGCCTTGCCCTCCTTCTGGTAGTCGCCCTGATGATGGTCATCTCGGCCGCGCTGATCGCCAACACCGTCCGCCTCGGGCTCTATTCCAACCGAATCACCATCCATACCATGCAGCTTGTCGGCGCCGACCGCCGCTTCATCGCACGTCCCTACGTGCGCCGCTCGGTCGCCCAGGGCCTTGTCGCCGCGCTGATCGCCCTCGCGCTGATCGCCCTCGCCGTGTTCCTGGTATGGAAATCGCATCCCGACATTTATGAAATATTCACCGTGCCCGCCTTCGTCGGCACAGCAGTTACGGTCATCGCCACCGGCGTGATCCTATGCTGGCTCTGCACCAACGCGGTCGTGGCCCGGATAACAAGACTTGACAACGACGAACTTTATGGATAAAATGCCTTTGTCCCGCAGGAGCATCCGGCTCCTTCTCGCCGGCCTCATCGCGATGGCCGTCGGGTACATTCTTCTCGCGGGCGGCGGAGTCAAAGACCCCGACACCTTCAACTACGCGATGTTCGATTTCCGCAGGCTGGTCGCAGCCCCGGTGGTCATCGTCGCCGGTATAGCAGTGATAATAGTTGCTATCATGCGCAAACCAAAAGGAGGGGAGGAGTAAGCTATGAGTTGGTTACAGGCACTTATCCTCGGAATAGTACAGGGCCTGACGGAGTTCCTTCCCGTCAGCAGCAGCGGTCATCTTGCAATCTTCAAGGAACTCCTCGGAGTGGAGGCGGGCGGCGACCTCGTATTTGAAGTCACAGTCCACGCCGCCACCGTCTGCGCCACCATCGTGGTCTTCTGGAAGCCCATCGTCAAGCTCTTCGCCGGCCTCTTCAAGTTCAAGTACAACGACGAGACCGACTACATCTGCAAGATCCTCGTCGGCACCATCCCCGTGATGATCGTCGGCCTTTTCTTCAAGGACAAGGTCGAGGAACTCTTCTCCTCGCTCTGGGTAGTTGGCGGCGCGCTGCTTCTGACGGCCGTCCTGCTCTACTTCTCCGACGCGGTCTCCAAGTCCAAAATCGAGCGCACTAACGACAGCCGCAACGGCATCTCCTTCCTTCAGGCGCTGCTCGTCGGCATCGGCCAGGCGCTTGCCGTGCTGCCCGGGCTTTCGCGCAGCGGCGCTACCATCTCGACCGGCCTCATCTCGGGCGTGCGCCGCGAAGTCGTAGCGCAGTTCTCCTTCCTGATGGTCATCATCCCGATCCTCGGGGACATGTTCCTTGAGATAGTCGGCGGCGGCCTCGCCGCCTCCACGGTCGGCGTGATGCCTCTTGCGATCGGCTTTATCGCCGCGTTCGCGACCGGCCTTTTCGCCTGCAAGGCGATGATCGCCCTCGTGAAGAAGGCCCAGCTCAAGTGGTTCGCCCTCTACTGCCTGCTTGTGGGCCTCACCGTCATCATCACCCAGATATTCTAGCAATGGAACGCACCCTGGTCTACTTCACCGCCGATGTCCATCTCGGACTGCGCACTGCCGACCCCAAGGAGCGGGAAGACCGCTTCGTGGACTGGCTCAAAGGCATCTCCCGCGAGCAGACCAAGGCCCTCTACCTGCTTGGCGACATCTGGGATTTCTGGTATGAGTACCACGACGTAGTGCCCCGCGAGGGAATCCGCGTCGTAGCCCAGCTCATCGACCTCCTGGACCACGGCGTGGAAGTCTTCTTCATGCCGGGCAACCACGACATCTGGTGCTACACTTTCTTTGAGAGTCTGGGGATCAGAAAGATCAGGCAGCCCTACTACACCGAGATCTCCGGCAAGACCTTCTGCCTTGCCCACGGCGACGGCCTTTACGATCCGCGCCGCGCGTACCGCTTCATGCTGTGGGTGTTCAACAACCGCTTCCTCCAGAGGCTCTTCAGTACCATCCATCCCCGCATAGCCTTCAAGTTCGGCAACGGCTGGTCCAAGAACAACCGCTATACCCACAAGCCTTATGAGTGGAAGGGAGCGGACGAGCCGCTGGTGAAGTTCGCCGAGAGCGAAATCTCCGAAGGCCGCAAGGCGGACTACTATCTGTTCGGACACTACCATGTCTCCGCCCGGGAGACCCTGAGCGGCGGAGAGCAGCTTTTCGTGACTGATACCTGGCTGAAGGGCGGCTGCCCCTGCCTTATTTTCGACGGGACTGAGTTGAGAGTCTGTCGGTGACGATCACCGTCTTCTCGGGCCATTTCCCGAAAATCTCGAAATAGAATTCATCCCATGATCCGCTGTCCCAGATGCGGACAAGTTCTTCGATGTCTTTGTCTTTGCCTTCCGGGTCATACTGCGACTTGAGATCCTGGTCGAACAGTTTTCCCACCAGGTTCCAGAAGCCGGCGGCGAATCCGCCTTCGTAGTCCTTGATTATGTCGTAGACGGTGCTACCGCATTCGCGGTCGACGAGCTTGACGAGCACGAAGCCCTGGGAGATGGTGGTTTTGCGGATGTCCTGCTCGAAGAGCCTCAGAAGCTCTTTCTCCACGTCATTTATGTAACGCGCGCGCACGCTCTTGTCGAGATGGTCGGCTTCGATGGTGCTGTCGACCTGGTGCATCAGCTTGCGGGCGACCAGGGCGTAGGGATAGACTCGGTTGAAGTTGTAGACGAGCCTGTAGTGCCTGCGCCATGCGCGGCGCTCTTTCGGGGTGCGTTTGCGGCGGCCGGTCACCTGACTGGCCTCTATGTTGTCGTAATACTCCACGTCGGGCACGGGAATGCCCGCAGGCTCCTGGGCCAGGGAGTCGATTCCGAGGCTCAGAAGGACGCAAAGTATGAGCAGTCCGCGTTTCATGTTGCAAATATACTCAAATCACAATTCGCGCCAAAGCCCCCGCGGCCGCCGCAAACCCGCGTCGAAAATGCGACAAACTTTTTTCGGGCCCCATGAGCAAGTCTCGCAAAATGCGAAAGTTACCCTTCGAAAAATTGTGTCGAAAATTTTCAAAAAAAGTTTGCAAAGACGAGAAAATGTATTAATTTTGCAGCCCTTTTTACAGGAGACGAAACAAATTATTTAAAGTAATATAGCAATGTTACAACCAAAGAGAACCAAATTCAGAAGGGAACAGAAGAACCGCATGAAGGGTATGGCCCAGCGTGGCAACCAGCTTGCATTCGGTTCCTTCGGCATCAAGACCCTTGAGAACTGCTGGCTCACAGCACAGCAGATTGAGGCTGCACGTCAGGCGATCTCGCGTTATATGAACCGTGAAGGTCAGATCTGGATCAGGGTATTCCCTGTCAAGCCTGTCACCAAGAAGCCTCTCGACACCCGTATGGGTAAAGGTAAAGGTGATCCTTACGGATTCGTAGCTCCCATCACCCCCGGACGCATCCTCTTCGAGGCCGAGGGCGTATCGCTCGAAGTCGCCAAGGAAGCCATGAGGCTCGCCGCAAACAAGCTCCCCGTAGCTACCAAGTTTGTCGTCCGCAGAGATTATGTTGAACAGTAAACCCAGGAGAACAAGATGAAAGCAGCAGAAGCACGCGAAATGTCTGTAGCAGACCTCCGCGACCGTATCGCAGCCGAGAAAGCAAATCTCGACCAGATGAAGATCAACCACGCCATCTCTCCCCTGGAGGATACGTCGAAGTTTCAGAAGACCAGAAGGGATATCGCTCTTATGATCACTATCCTTGCTGAAAAAGAAAAACAGAACTAATTATGGAAAGAAATCTTCGTAAGGAAAGAGTAGGAGTAGTGGTCAGCAACAAGATGGACAAGACCATCGTCGTTGCCGTTGAACGCAAAGAGAAACATCCTATGTACGGCAAGTTCGTAAAGAAGACCACTAAGTTTGTCGCCCAGGACGAGAAGAACGAGTGCGGTGAGGGTGATACCGTCCGCATCATGGAGACCCGCCCCCTGAGCAAGACAAAGACTTGGAGATTAGTTGAAATCGTAGAAAAGGCTAAGTAATTATGATACAGCAGGAAACACGTTTACAGGTGGCCGACAACAGCGGTGCTAAGGAAGTCCTTTGCATCCGCGTCCTTGGAGGAACACACCACCGTTATGCGACAGTCGGAGACCAGATTGTCGTCTCGATCAAGAGTGCTATCCCTGGCGGCGATGCCAAGAAGGGTACAGTTTCGAAGGCTGTCGTAGTACGCACCAAGAAAGAAATCCGCAGAGTTGACGGTTCTTACATCCGCTTCGACGAGAACGCATGCGTCCTTCTCAACAACGCAGGCGAGCTCCGCGGCACCCGTATCTTCGGCCCCGTGGCCAGAGAGCTCCGCGAGAACTATATGAAAATCGTTTCACTGGCACCGGAAGTCCTTTAACAGTAAAGCACTATGAGCAAATTACGCATTAAGAAAGGTGACAACGTTATTGTCATCGCCGGAAACGACAAGGGAAAGACCGGTAAGGTCCTCTCCGTCGCTCCCGCAGAGAACCGTGCTATCGTTGAGGGCGTCAACCTTGTCAGCAAGCACACCAAACCCAATTCGAAGGCTCCTCAGGGTGGTATCATCAAGAAGGAGGCTCCCATTCATGTCTCAAACCTTTCGCTTATCGATCCCAAGAGCGGCAGCGCTACCCGCGTAGGCTACAAGTTCAACGAGGACGGCAAGAAGGTTCGTTACGCTAAAAAATCAGGAGAGGAGATCTAATTATGGCAAAGACTAATAAAGCAGCAGAGGCTCAGGTCCTCCCCGCAGGTTATGTTCCCACCCTTAAGAAGGCGTACAAGGAGCAGATCGTAGACTCTCTCGTGAAGCAGTTCGGCTACACCACCGTCATGCAGTGCCCGAAGCTCGTCAAGATCACCATCAACGAAGGTGTCGGCGAGGGTACCCAGGACAGGAAGGTCGTCGAGGAAGCAGCACAGGAGCTTTCCCTCATCACCGGCCAGAAGGCCCTCATTACCGTTTCCCGCAAGGATATCTCCAACTTCAAACTCCGTAAGGGTATGCCCGTCGGCGTCAAAGTAACCCTTCGCGACGTCAAGATGTATGAGTTCCTCGAGAAGCTCGTCCGCGTAGTTCTCCCCCGTATCCGTGACTTCAACGGTGTCGCAGAGAACATGGACGGCCGCGGAAACTACACTCTCGGTATCAAGGAGCAGATCATCTTCCCTGAGATCGACATCGACAAGAACCCGCGCATCCACGGTCTTGAGATCACTTTCGTTACCACTGCCAGGACAGACGAAGAGTGCCACGCACTTCTCGCAGGTTTCGGCATCCCGTTCAAGAAACATAACAACTAGAGAATATGGCAAAAGAATCAATGAAAGCCCGCGAAGTAAAGCGCGCAAAGCTCGTTGCCAAGTATGCCGAGAAGAGGAAAGCCCTCAAGGAAGCAGGCGACTACGCCGCACTTGACAAGCTCCCCAAGAACGCATCGCCCGTCCGTCTGCACAACCGCTGCAGCCTCACCGGCCGTCCGAAGGGCTATATGAGGGCATTCGGCCTCAGCCGTATACAGTTCCGTGAGATGGCCGCCAACGGCCTCATCCCCGGAGTGAAGAAGGCAAGCTGGTAGTAATTAAGAAAAAGACAAAAGATATGACAGATCCAATTGCAGATTATCTCACCAGGATCCGCAATGCCTACATGGCAGGAAAGAAGGTCGTCGAGATCCCTTCGTCCAAGATGAAGGTCGCCATGACCCAGATCCTTTTTGAGAAAGGCTACATCCTCAGCTACAAGGTAGTCGAGGCTCAGCCGCAGAACACCATCAAGATCGCTCTGAAGTATCATCCCCAGACCAAGGCCGCTGCCATCAAGGGTATCGACCGCGTTTCCACTCCCGGTCTGAGGAAGTACACAGATGCTGAGAACCTTCCCCGCGTCCTCAATGGTCTCGGAATCGCTATCCTCTCGACATCCAAGGGCGTCATCACCGACAAGGAAGCCAAAGAGCTCGGTGTCGGTGGCGAGGTTATTTGCTACGTATATTAATTTTAAACACACATCAATAAATGTCACGAATTGGTAAATTGCCTGTAAGCCTTCCGACCGGAGTCACAGCAGAGCTGCTCCCCGGCAACGTGGTGAAGGTTAAAGGACCTCATGGAGAGATGTGCCAGAAAGTTGATCCGGACATCACTGTGACCATTGAGGACAATCAGATCAAGTTTGCCCGCCCGACAGACCAGCCCCGTCACCGTTCGATGCACGGTCTTTACCGCGCACTCGTCCACAACATGGTAGTTGGTGTCAGCGAGCAGTTCACTATCCGTCAGGAACTCGTAGGTGTGGGTTACCGTGTCGCTCTGATCGGTAACAACATCCTCCAGTTCACTCTCGGTTACTCACACGATATCCAGCTCCAGCTGCCCAAGGAGATCACTGCGGAGATTCCCGACATCAAGAAGGGAGAGAATCCGAAGCTCGTTCTCAAGAGTTGCGACAAGCAGCTCGTCGGTCAGGTGGCCGCCAAGATTCGTTCATTCCGCAAGCCCGAACCTTACAAGGGTAAAGGTATCAAGTTCATTGGTGAGCAGCTTCGTCGCAAAGCTGGTAAGACTGCAGCCGCTAAATAATAGGAGATTGAATTATGGCACTGAATAGAATTGAAAGAAGAAGAAGAATTCATTACCGTATTCGCAAACACGTCAGCGGAACTGCAGAAAAGCCTCGTCTTGCCGTCTTCAGGAGCAACAAGGCTATCTATGCACAGGTAATCGACGACGAGCAGGGAAAGACCCTCGCCGCTGCATCTTCGAATGACAAGGCTCTTGCCGCAGAGTGCAAGGGTAAGAATGGTATCGAGGCAGCTGCCCTTGTCGGAAAGGCAATCGCAGAGCGCGCTCTCGCAGCCGGTATCTCTGCCGTCTGCTTCGACCGCGGAGGTTACCTCTACCACGGAAGAGTTAAAAGTTTGGCAGATGCTGCCCGCGAAGGCGGCCTCGTATTCTAACAGTACAGACTATGGCAAATACAAATGTTAAAAGAGTAAAGACGTCTGATCTTGAGCTTAAAGACAGACTCGTAGCCATCCAGAGGGTTACCAAGGTGACCAAAGGTGGCCGTCACTTCCGCTTTGCCGCCATCGTGGTAGTGGGTGACGAGAACGGCGTCGTAGGTTATGGTCTGGGCAAGGCAAACGAAGTTACCGCCGCTATTGCGAAGGCTACCGAGGATGCCAAGAAGAATCTCGTGAAGGTCCCCGTTATCAACAAGACCATCCCTCACGAGCAGGAGTCCCGCTACGGCGGAGCACGCGTGTTCATGAAACCCGCTGCCCCCGGTACCGGTGTCAAGGCAGGTGGTGCTATGCGTGCCGTCTTCGAGTCGGCAGGTGTGCAGAACGTCCTCGCCAAGTCCAAGGGATCATCCAACCCTCACAACCTCATCAAGGCCACTGTTGCGGCTCTTACAGAGATGAGGGACGCCTACACGGTTGCAGGGCTCCGCGGTATTCCCATGTCCAAAGTGTTCAACGGTTAATAATGGAGGACAGGAATATGGCAAAGCTTAAAGTAACCCAGGTTATCAGCAAGAACGGAGAGACCAAGCGTCAGATCGCAAACCTGCGCTGCCTTGGCATCCGCAAACTCAATCAGACTGTCGAGATTGAGGACACCCCCGTCGCAAGGGGCCAGATCCAGAAGGTCGCTCATCTCGTCAAGGTCGAGGAAGTCAAATCCAAGAAAAAGTAAGGAGGACTGAATTATGAAACTTGAAAATTTGGCTCCCGCAAAGGGCGCGACAAAAGCAAGCAAAAGAATCGGTCGTGGTGAGGGTTCAGGACGCGGCGGTACCTCGACCCGTGGTATGAACGGTGCCGGACAGCGTTCCGGTTATGCTCACAAGATCGGCTTCGAAGGCGGTCAGATGCCTCTCCAGAGGCGTATGCCCAAGTTCGGATTCAAGAACCCCACTCGCGTAGAGTTCAAGGCAGTCAATGTCTCGATGATCGAGAAGATCGCCGCCAAGTTTAACCTCACTGAGGTTGGTGTCGACGATATCAAGGCAGCCGGATTCGGTTCAAAGAACGATCTTATCAAGGTGCTCGGCAACGGAGAGATCAAGGCAGCCCTCACAATCAAGGCTGACGCATTCTCCAAGAGCGCTATCGCCAAAATCGAAGCTGCCGGCGGAAAGGCAGTTGTCGCTGAATAATTAGAGCAATGAAGTTCATAGAGACAATCAAGAACATCTTCAAGATTGAGGAGCTCAGAAAGAGGCTCGGCTACACGCTTATCCTCCTTCTTGTGTATCGTCTCGGTTGCTTCGTTGTGCTTCCGGGTATCGATGCATCGATGCTCGCCACCCTCCAGAGCAATGCAAACCAGGGTCTTGTCGGACTCCTGAACATGTTCTCCGGTGGTGCGTTCGGTAACGCCTCAATCTTTGCGTTGGGTGTTATGCCGTACATCTCGGCATCCATCGTCATCCAGCTTCTCGGAGTCTTCGTTCCCTACTTCCGCAAACTCCAGATGGAGGGCGAAAGCGGACGCAAAAAGATGAACCAGATGACCCGTGTGCTCACGATCATCGTCATCATCATCCAGGCTCCCGCTTACCTCGCTTCGGTGCATGCGCAGATCCCTGCAGATGCATTCGTAGCGGTTCGCAACCTCGGGTGGAGCAACTTTATGTTCAATCTTGTTTCCACTCTGATCCTCATGTCCGGTTCGATGTTCGTAATGTGGCTCGGTGAGCGCATCACCGACCGCGGCATCGGCAACGGTATCTCCATCATCATCATGATCGGTATCGTAGCCCGCCTGCCTTACTCCATCGCTGCCGAAGTGACCGAGAAGATGACCACCACCAACGGAGGTCTCCTGCTTCTCATCATCGAGTTCGTCATCTGGTTCTTCGTGATCATCGCGGCCATCGCCCTCGTTCAGGCTGTCCGCAAGGTCCCTGTCCAGTATGCCAAGAGAGTTATCGGTAACCGTCAGTACGGTGGTGTACGCCAGTACATCCCTCTGAAGATCAATGCCGCCGGCGTTATGCCTATCATCTTCGCCCAGGCACTGATGCTCTTCCCGGTTCTCTTCTCCCGCTGGGATGCAACCCGCGGACTCGCTGCCACTCTTGGTAACTACACCGGATTCTGGTACAACTTCCTGTTCTTCATCCTCGTGATCGTCTTCACATACTTCTACACAGCCGTGACCGTCAACCCGACGATGATGGCAGAAGATATGAAGCGCAACGGCGGATTCATCCCCGGTGTCAAGCCCGGCAAGAAGACCGTTGAGTATCTCGACTCCATCATGTCGAGGGTTACTCTCCCCGGTTCCATCGCTCTCGGCTTCATCGCGATCCTTCCCGCCCTTGCAATGATCCTCGGAGTGTCCAACTCGTTCGCAAGCTTCTACGGCGGCACCTCGCTGCTCATCCTTGTGGGCGTCGTTCTCGACACGCTGCAGCAAGTTGAAAGTTATCTGCTTATGCGTCACTACGACGGCCTCATGAAGACCGGCCGTATCAGCGGACGCTCAGGTATGTAGTTCTTTGAAAAAGACAAAGGAAGATGGTTAAGCCCAAGACAGAAGAAGAAATCGAGATCCTGAGAGAGAACGCAATTCTCGTCTCCAAGACGCTGGCTGAGGTCGGTAAGAGAGTCGCCCCAGGTGTGACAACCAACGAGTTGAACAGGGTGGCTGAGACCTTCATCCGCGATCATGGCGCGATTCCCGGTTTCCTCGGCTATGAGGGTTTTCCCGCAACGCTCTGTCTCTCTGTCAACGACGTCGTCGTCCACGGTTTTCCGTCGGACTATGTCCTCAAGGAAGGCGACGTGGTGTCGGTAGACTGCGGTACTTTGTACAAAGGATATTACGGTGACTCCGCATACACCTTCCCGGTCGGGGAGGTGGATGCGAAGACCCGCAAACTCCTCGATGTCACAAAGGCCTCGCTCTACAAGGGGATAGAAGCGGCTGTGGCAGGCGGCAGGGTCGGCGACATCGGATACGCGGTGCAGTCGTATGCCGAATCATTCGGTTTCTCCGTAGTGCGTGAGCTCGAAGGCCACGGACTCGGACGGGATATGCACGAACAGCCCGGAGTGCCCAATTACGGACGCAAGGGTCACGGTTCGCATCTCGTAGACGGAATGGTCATCTGTATTGAGCCTATGATCAACGCGGGCGGACGCGGGGTCTACCTCGACCGCAACGGTTGGGCAGTCCACACCGCCGACCGCGCCAAATCGGCCCACTACGAGCTTACGGTTGTTGTCCGTCGCGGACATGCTGAGCAGCTGTCAACCTTTGATTTTATCGAGAAAGATCCGACAATCAATTTCTAAAGAGAATTTCAATGTCAAAACAAGTAGCTATCGAACAAGACGGTAAGGTCATCGAAACTCTGCCCAACGCAATGTTCAAGGTGGAGCTCGAAAACGGCCACGTCCTTCTGTGCAACATCTCAGGAAAGATGAGAATGCATTTTATCCACATCCTTCTCGGAGACAGAGTGAGAGTTGAAATCTCTCCTTATGACTTGACCAAGGGTAGAATATCTTTCAGATACAAATAAAATTTTCACTATTATGAAAGTCAAAACATCCATCAAGAAGCGCAGCGAAGATTGCAAGATCGTCCGTCGTAAAGGCCGCCTTTACGTGATCTGCAAGAAGAACCCCAAGTTCAAGATGCGTCAGGGATAATAGTTAACAAGTTTAAACAATAACTAAAGTATAAATTATGGCACGTATAGCCGGTGTTGATTTACCCAACAACAAAATCGGAGAAGTAGGTCTGACTTACATTTTCGGAATCGGCCGCTCTTCGGCAAAGAAGATTCTTTCCGAGTGCGGAATCGACTCATCGATCAAGGTCGGTGACTGGGATGATGAGCAGATTGCTGCAATCCGTAACAAAATCGCTTCCGAGTACCGTATCGAAGGTGAGCTCCGTACCTCCGTCCAGATGGACATCAAGCGCCTCATGGACATCGGTTGCTACCGTGGAATCCGCCATCGTAGCGGCCTCCCCGTTCGCGGACAGAGCACCAAGAACAACGCCCGTACAAGGAAGGGCAAGAAGAAGACTGTTGCCAACAAGAAGAAGGCGACCAAGTAAAAATTGATGAACTATGGCAAAGAAAACAACAACATCCAAGAGGGTTGTCAAGGTTGACGCTTATGGCGAGGCCCATGTTTCATCAACCTTCAACAACGTAATCGTTACGCTTACCAACGCCCAGGGTCAGGTGATCAGCTGGGGTTCGGCAGGCAAGTGCGGCTTCCGCGGAAGCAAGAAGAACACTCCTTACGCTGCTCAGATGGCAGCCGAGGATGCAGCCAAGACTGCATTCGACGCTGGTCTTCGCAAGGTCAAGGTATATGTAAAGGGCCCGGGCGCAGGCCGTGAGTCTGCCATCCGTACCATCAACAACGCAGGCATCACCGTTACCGAGATCATCGACGTGACCCCTATGCCTCACAACGGATGCCGCCCTAAAGGACGTCGTAAAGTTTAATTTTTAAAAGTTAAGAATTATGGCAAGATATACCGGTCCCAGCACCAAAATCGCACGTAAGTTCGGTGAGCCTATCTTCGGAGGAGACAAGTATTTCGAGAAGAGAAATTTCCCTCCGGGACAGCACGGTCTCGCCGCTAAGCGCAAGAAATCCAAAGAGTACGGCACCCAGCTCAAGGAGAAGCAGAAAGTCAAATACATGTACGGTGTGCTCGAGCGTCAGTTCCACAACACCTACGTCAAGGCTTCCCGTCTCCAGGGTCAGAAGGGTGAGAACCTCATCCTCCTCCTCGAGAGCCGTCTCGACAACGTAGTATACCGTCTCGGTATCGCCCCCACCAGGGCAGCCGCTCGCCAGCTCGTGAGCCACAACCACATCACCCTCAACGGCAACCACTGCAACATCCCGTCTGCACAGGTCAAGCCCGGTGACGTAGTTGCAGTCCGCGAAAGGTCCAAGAGCCTCGAGGTCATCCAGGCCTCCGTCGCTTCCACCACCAAGTACTCATGGCTCGAGTTCGACGCAAAGACCCTCACAGGCAAGTTCCTCAACATGCCGGTCCGCGCAGAGATCCCCGAGAACATCAACGAGCAGCTTATCGTCGACCTGTACTCCAAGTAAAATTTAACACCAATCAGAATTATGGCAATCTTAGCATTTCAAAAACCTGACAAGGTGATAATGCTCGAAGGTACCGATACCGTCGGCCGTTTCGAGTTCCGCCCTCTTGAGCCGGGCTACGGACAGACCATCGGCAACGCCCTTCGCCGCATCCTTCTCGCTTCTTTGGAAGGTTTCGCCATCAGTCAGATCAAGATCTCCGGCGTTCAGCAGGAGTTCCAGACCATCCCCGGCGTGATCGAGGGTATGCAGGACATCATCCTCAACCTCAAGCAGGTCCGCTTCAAGAGAATGGTCGACGGAGTCGACACTGAGACGGCAAACATCGTTATCAGCGGCAAGCCCGAGTTTACCGCTGAGGACATCTCCAAGGGATTGTCTTCTTTCGTGGTGTTGAATCCTGAGCAGCACATCTGTTCCCTCGAGCCTTCTGTCAAGCTCGAAATCTCGATCGTTATCACCAAGGGTCGCGGTTTCGTGCCTGCAGACGAGCTCAGAGACGACAATGCACCTATCGGAACCATTCCCGTGGACGCTATCTACACTCCTATCCGCAAAGTCAACTGGACAGTTGAAAACTGGCGTGTGGAGCAGAAGACCGACTACGAGAAGCTCAACCTCGAGGTTGTCACTGACGGCAGCATCTCTCCTGACGCCGCCCTTCAGGACGCAGCCAACATCCTTATCTACCACTTCAAGCTGTTCACCGACGACAAGAAAGTCTCGCTCGACAGCATCGTGGAGTCCGACAGCAAGGAGCTTGACGAAGAGAGCCTCCACATCAGGCATCTCCTCATGACCAAGCTCTCCGACGTAGGTCTTTCGGTAAGGGCGTTCAACTGCCTCAAGGCTGCAGACATCGACACATTCGCAGACCTCGTGTCCTACTCGAGGAGCGAACTCATGAGATTCCGCAACTTCGGCCGCAAGTCGCTCAACGAAATCGACATTCTCGTAGAGCAGAACCATCTCTCTTTCGGAATGGATGTCACCAAGTACAATATTGAACCCAAGAAAAAGAACGCATAAAGATGAGACATAACAGATCTATCAATCATCTCGGACGTCAGGCAGGTCACCGCAAGGCCCTCCTTGCCAACCTCGCGTCTTCGCTCATCCTTAAGAAGAGGATCACAACGACTGTCGCAAAGGCCAAGGCCCTCAAGCAGTACGTCGAGCCCCTCATCACCAAGTCCAAGGACGACAGCACCCACTCACGTCGCGTGGTGTTCAGCTACCTCAAGAACAAAGAGGCCGTCGCTGAGCTTTTCCGCACTGTCGCTCCCAAGATCGCTGACCGTCCCGGTGGATACACCCGCGTGCTCCACCTCGGTTTCCGTCAGGGTGATGCCGCAGAGATGGCTCTTATCGAGCTCGTAGACTTCAACGAGGCAGCTCTCGCTTCCGCAGCTCCCAAGGCAGCTGCCAAGAAGACCACCCGCCGCAGCTCCGCCAAGAAGGCTGAGGCCAAGGTCGAAGAGGCTCCCGCAGCTGAGGCTCCTGCAGCAGAAGAGGCAAAGGCTGAGTAAAATCGCACTTTTGCACACAAAAAATAGGCTTCCGCATGCGCGGGAGTCTATTTTTTTGTAACTTTGACGTTGCCATAACACTAATGCTGATGAAATTCCGACGTCTTTTTGTTATGCTGGCGATAGTTTCGCTGGCTCTGGTTTCGTGTGACGACAAAAAGAAAAAGAACACTATCCCCGACGGCTGGCCATGGCCTACACCCGTCGCTTCCGACTCGACTGACAAGCCCTCCACCCCGACGGACCCCGTCGAACAGACCTCCGAATGGACTGATGTCTCTTCCGACTACGGCACTCTGCCCGGGTATGTGAAGATCATGAAGGCCCCCTCGAAGCTCGCGGACAAGAATGCCGTAGCCTTTATTGCCGACGTCGACCTTTCGCAGCAGAGTTTCAGCGTCTGGAGCATCAACGCCCCCGACCTCAACGGCTCCGACGAGCCGCTCCTGACCCCGATGCAGGTCTACAATGCCCAGGACAAGCCTTCAGTTGTCATCAATGCGGGCTTCTTCTATACCGACAGCGGCCGCAGCTACTCTTCCAGCCTTGCAGTCAGCGAAGGGAAGCTCCTTTCGCCCAACATCAACTATGCCTCGCAGGACTGGGTGACGATGTACTATCCCACCCGCGCGGTCTTCCTCGAGCACGCCGACGGCAGCTACGAAGCGGCCTGGACCTATTGGCGCGACGCCTCCCAGCACTGGATCTACCAGGAGCCTGCCGCCAACAGCTGGTCCAAGAGCCCGCTCAAGGCTCCCAATGCCAGTACCCCTTCCGCCGGCAAGGCCTTCGAAGCCGTTAACGGAATCGGCGGCGGCCCCGTCCTGCTGAAGGGCGGCGAAATCCGCAATACCTTCGTCGAGGAGCTCTTCGACGGTCCCGGCGGCATCATGTGCGAGGGCAGCCATCCCCGCACGGCGATCGGTATCACCGGGGAGAAGCACCTCGTGCTTTTCGTGTGCGAAGGCCGCAACATGACCGAAGGCGTGCCCGGCTACACGACCGGGGAGGTGGCCCTCATTCTCAAGGACTACGGCTGCACCGATGCCATCAACCTCGACGGCGGCGGTTCCACCCTCATGCTCGTTAACGGCACCGAACTCATCAAGCCCTCCGACGGCAAGGAGCGCAAGGTAGCAAGTTGTATCTATATCAAATAACCAATACCACTAACCATTATGAAAAAAACTCTGTTTACACTTTTAGCAGTGGCTCTCGCAATCGTAGCCTGCGAGCCGGAGCAGACTCCCGGCGGAGGCAATACCCCCGGTGGGGAAGAGACCCCTGCAACCAAGGGCGAATTCAAGATTACCTCTGAGGCTGCCCCTGTTATCGGCTCGGGAGAGACTTCCGTCAAGGTGGAGTTCACCTCTACAGTAGCGTGGACAGCTTCGCTCGACGTGGCTGACGACGTAGCATTCCTCAACCTCAAGTCCGGCACCGCCGATGATACTTCGGTCAAAGTCAATGTCATGTCCTTCTCCGAGGTCAATACATCGAGGAAGATTACCCTTACCTTCAAGCCCGAAGGACTCGAAGCCCAGAGCGTCGTGATTACACAGAACGGCGAATTCGAGCCGTTCTTCACTCTCAATGAGCAGCATCTCTATGTAGGCGCTGCAGGCGGCGATACCGAATTCTCCTTCGAGACCAATACCGAGGTTGAGTTTGAGGTCGACGAAGAGTTCGACTGGTTCCGTTTCACCCTTTCGGATTCCGAGGGCGGAAAGACCGGCAAATTCGCAGTCGATCCTACAGAAGACTTCGGCCCCCGCGATGGCTTTGTGACCATTTCTTTCCCTGCTATCCTCGTGCCCGTCCTCGACGATGATGGCAAGGCTACCGAAGAGACTCAGCCCGCCTCCGTCGTCATCTATATAACCCAGGAGGGCAAGGCCAGCCTCGATTGGCTTGTCCAGCTCGAAGAGTCCATGGTCGAAGGCGCTACCAACTACTCCCTTGCCATCTATGGGGATAAGTACCTGGTCTGCAACGGAATCGATGTCTACGAGTTCGACCCGCTCACCGGCGCATTGGGAGCCAAGATGGATCTGGGCGTGAAAGTCAAGTGCATCACCAATGACGATGTGTACAACCTCCTTCTGCTCACCGGCGGTGCTTACACCGAGGGCGCAACCGTTTACGCATTGCAGACTAACGGTATAGGCGATCCCAAGACCCTCATCTACTGGCCCAACATCTACTACGGTTACGGTCTCGACAACATGAAAGCCAAGGGCGACGTCTTCAGTCAGGCTGTCGTGACCATGTTCAACGGCGGCGCTCCCGGCTACGGCGGAACCAACGCCTGCCTCTATTGGAATATCAGTGGTGGCGAGGCCGCATGGGAGAAGAACCCCGACGAGACTATGGTCTCCAAGCCTACCGGCAACATCGTTCCCGCACACTTCGCAGGCAAGGACAACTGGGATTCTTATCGCTGTGCATTCAACCCTGTCGGAGCGCGCGTTTCCGACGGATTCGTGTTCAACGGCTACGACGGACAGTACAAGTTCCTCTTCTACAACGGAACTGACTGGGTCGACGTGCTCGGTACCCCGTACACATGGGAGAAGGGTGTCACCAGCTTTACCTCCAACAGATGGAACGGCGAGAACTATAGCGTTGCCATCAACATGTCCTACTTCCCGGTCTGGGCTATCGGATCCGACGTGTGCCTGATGAAGGGCGACGGCTCTACGCTCGAAGAAGTTGCAACCCTTACCTATACAGGCCTCACCACCGACGGTCTTGTTGCGGAGAGCAACGTCTTTGCCTACAAGCCCGCCGCAACCGACGTGTTCGCATGGACCGAGGGCAAGTCTTTCGCAGTCTATGTGGTCGACGGCGCGCTCAAGGTGATGCTTAAGTATACTTTCTCGAAGTAAGCATCAAACTGCACTAAAAAAAGGACTGCTTCCGGGAGGAGGCAGTCCTTTTTTTAGTAGAAGAAGCCTAGCTGCGCCAGAAGATCCGCGCGCGGGAGAGAAGGCAGGTCACAACGACCATCAGTCCTGTAAGGATCACGCCCTGGAGAAGGCCCAGAACGGGACTTCCGGCGGTGGCCGCCATGAAGTGGCCGAAGCCGCAGGCGCTTAGCAGCGGAAGGATCACGAACCAGGTGACCGTGTAGGCTACCATGGGGTTCTGCCCGGTCATCGTGAGGGTCTTGCTGAGCGTGCGTCCACGCAGCGCAGCGCGGCTCTCACACCACAGCAGGAACGAGCTCATCAGGCAGGCGAGTCCGCCGGCGGAGAGCATGTAGCTCAGGTTGCAGTTGTCTTTGGTGATGCCCCCGTCGATTGGATCGAAAATGGTCCCGAGCAGCAGGCAGGCATAGCCGATGCGCATGATCAGCGCCCAGGCGGACCGGTCGCGGCGAGTCAGCACAAGCGAAACTGCCGCGAAGGAGGCGATCACGGCGAGCAGGACCCAGATGTTGCGGGTAAAAAATCCGACCAGGGCGGCGGGAACGCTCAGAAGGCACAGGAGGGCGGTGCAGGCGCTGCCGGCTCCTGTGGGATTGGCGCAAAGGGCGGCCCCGGAGGCGGCTGCTTTGGCGAGGATGTCTCCTGCAAAGGTGCCGAGAAGCACCACAACCAAGTATTGCAGGTAGCGCCAGTTAAGAAGCCAGTCGATCCAGTGGGGGAAGTTCATCATGCCAAGAGTCCCAGGAGTCTGCCAGCTTACCTCTTTCAAAGCGGCGACTACTACCAGCAGGGCGAGCCTCCAGACGGGCTTCTCGCGGGTTATCAGCCATGCGAATCCGCCGACCAAAGCCACCAGCGAAAGCACCATGATGATGATGTCGTTGCTGTGGAGGCTGAGGCTGACCCCGAATGCGAATTTCTCCACGACAAGCAGGGCGATGATGGCGATAACACCTGCGATATTGACGGCCCATCCCGGAATCTTCGACCCTGACGGCACGCGCCAGAGCGCGAGAAACAGTCCGCACCAGATACCAAGGCGCAGAAGCGACGGGCCCCAGGCGGAGTAGTCGGTGATGAGCCCGGCGTTGCCGAGCACCAGGCCGAAAGCGGCGAGGGTCAGCCAGCGCTTGAGCAGGTCGAGCGACACGCGGCCCATGCCGATGCCCTTCCGCAGTTTGCCTCCGAGCGAGAAGGGGATGGCCGCGCCCATCGCGAACAGAAACCAGGGGAATACCAGATCTACCCACGTGATGCCCTTGACCGTGGGGTCAAAGGCGTAGGTCGGCGGGGGACACTGGCAGTGGAACATCCAGGCCGGAAGCCCGGAGTTCCAACCGAACGCTGCGCAGAAGATCATCATGATGATGGTGATTCCGCGCAGCGCGTCAATCGAAGCTATGCGTTTGTTCATGCTTTCTTCTTGCGGCCGCGGGCCTTCCAGTAGGCCTCGATCTCCTCGAGGGTCATACCGGTGGTCTCAGGCATAAGCTTCCACATGATGAGCATGTACGGCACACACATGAGCGCGAACATAAGGAAGGTTCCCGCAGGTGTGAGGTTTTCGAGGAACCAGGGGGTGAGCTGGCCGATGAGGTAGGTGCCCACCCAGAGGGCCATGCCGGCGATACTCATCGCAAGACCGCGCACGCGGTTGGGATACATCTCGGAGAGGATCACGAACACGACTGCGCTGATGGAGATTGCGGTGCTGAACACGTAGAGCAGGAAGAAGGTCAGCAGGAAGCCGTTGCCAAGGCCGAGCTCCGCTCCCTTGAAGAAGTAGAGGGCGATGGCGAGAAGGCAGACGATCATCGAGCTTACGCCCCAGTAGACGAGCTGCTTGCGGCCGACCTTGTCGATGATGACGGTGGCGATGATGGTAGTGAGGAAGTTCACTGCGCCTACGAGCACGGTCGACAGAAGCGAGACGTCTCCGGTCATGCCGGCGTCTTCGAAGATCTTGGGGCCGTAGTAGAGCACGGCGTTCACTCCCATGAACTGGCCGAGGATGGCGATTGCGCAGCCGATCAGAACGGCCCTGAAGATACCGGGCTCGAAGATGTCCTTCCAGTTGGCCTTGACCTCGCTTCCGATGGAATCGACGGTCACCTGGGCCTGGGCAGAAGCCTCTTCTTCGGTGAGGTAGATTCTCTGGAGGATGGCCGAAGCCTCGCCGTAGCGGCCCTTGACGAGCAGCCAGCGGGGGCTCTCAGGGATGAAGAAGATCACCACGAGGAAGATGATGTCGGGGATGAGGTTGCATCCGAGCATTCCCCTCCAGTACTCCGAGTTGAACATATTGGTCATCAGCGATCCGCTTACGGTCTCATCGACGTTCTTGTAGATGATGAAGTTGACGAGGTATGCGAGCAGGAAGCCGAGCGTGATCATCAGCTGGTAGAGGGCGACGAGGGTGCCGCGCTTGCTTGCGATGGCGACCTCCGAGATGTACATCGGAGAGACGATCGACACCACACCGATTCCGAATCCGCCGAACATGCGGAAGACTACGAGCTGGGTGAAGTTGGCGCACACTGCGCATCCCAATGCCGAGATGCTGAACATCAGGGCGGCGATGAGCATGGTCTTCTTGCGCCCGATGCCGTCGGAGAGCACTCCGGCGACAAGCACGCCGATGATTGAACCGATGAGGGCGCAGCCCACGTACCATCCTTCCTGGATGGTGGTCAGGGCGAACTGATGGGTGACGGCCTTGGTCGTGCCGGAGATGACTGCCGTGTCGTATCCGAAGAGGATACCTCCGATGGCTGCGACCACCGCGAGGAACACGACATAACCCATATTGACTTTTTCTGTCTTTGCCATATTGTTACTTTATGTTAAAATAGTCTTTGTAGCGGTCGTAGAGGTGTCCTGCCTGCAGGTAGGCCGACTGAGGGCTCATGAAGTGGCTGAACTCGAAGGTGATGGCCTTGTCGTAGCCGCAACGGGCGGCAGCCTCCAGTTTGAGGCGGAGCTTGTCGAACTTGATGGGGAGGAACTTGATCGGCATGTCGCGGTCGAAGGTCTCGGCGTTGGTCCAGCACTGCATGCCGTACTTGTCGGCGAGCTTCTTGTTGACGGAGAAGAAAGCGTCGAGCTCGTCGTAGTCGATGTGGCCGTCCTGGAATGCGCAGGCGTCTACGACTTCGTGGATGCCGGAGAAGATCTCGTCCCACTCCCTTTCATGCTGCTGCACGGACACGGCCTCTTCCTTTGAGAGGTTGCCGCCGGCGGCGCTGACGGCCTTCTTGCCGTCGATCCAGGGGGAGATGAAGGTCGGAAGACCGCCGCTGACTTCCTTACACATCTTGCCCATGGTGTAGAAGCAGTCGACCGCTCCCTTGGTGGCGCGGGAAATCTCTGTGGAGAGGTACCAGCCCTGGAAACTCTTGTGGTGGCCGTAGGCAGCCCAGACCTCGTCGATGACGAACTTGTTGACTTCAGCCTCGTAGATCATGTCGCCGAAGTCCCAGTAGCGTCCTGAGTCGTAAAGGCCGAAGTAGAACTTCATGCCGTATTTGTCGGCGAGGGTGAGGAAAAGCTCCACGAGGTCGATCGAAGGCATGTAGCAGCCCTTGCTGAGGAGGTACTTGCTCGGCCAGGTGATGAACTTGCGGTAGCCGCTGCGGATCATTATCACGGTGTCGATGCCGATGGCCTTCATGTTGCGGAAGTCCTGATCCCACTCCTTGGGACCCCAGTTCTGGTGGGGGATGTCGTGGGAAATCTCATCGAGGAATGTTCCGGTAATCCTGAGCCCTTGGGCCTTGGGGACGATGAGTCCGGTACCGGGATCGGCTCCCGCTACAGCGGGGACCTTGGGGGAGCAGCCGCCCAGAAGCGGAGCTGCTGCGGCGGCCGCAGTAGCAGCTGCAGCCGTTTTGAGGAAGGATCTTCTGTCTGTCATATTGAGTTTGGTTGTTAGTTCCGTTTCCCACAAATTTACAGAAAAAGTATAATTTTTTTGTATATTCGTGCATCAAACACTTTACTAACCACCATTAACCAATGAACTTCAAGCATTTGTTTCTAGTTGCCGCAGCGCTGGCGCTTGCCTCATTCCAGGCCTTCGCACAGCATACGGTGCAGGGAAAGGTGACTGATTCCCAGGGCGGCCCCATCCCCGGAGCGTCAGTCTTCGAACTTGGCACCAGTAACGGCGTCATTACAGATCTTGACGGCTTGTATTCAATCAGGGTGTCTGAGTCTGCCACTCTCGAGGTGTCTTTCCTCGGAATGAAGACCCAGAAAATCCCCGTGAACGGCCGTAAGACTATCAATGTTGTTCTCGAAGACGACGCTACCGTCCTCAACGAAGTTGTCGTCGTCGGTTACGGTACACAGCAGAAAGCCTCGCTGACCAATGCCGTCTCCACCGTCAGGGGTTCCGAACTCCTCAAGGCTCCGGCGGTAGGTGTGTCGGCCGCGGTCGGCACCCGCGTTGCGGGTGTGGTCGCTCTGCAGCAGAGCGGCCAGCCGGGCGCCGATGCAGCCTCGCTGCTCGTCCGTGGACAGAGCGCGGTCTGCATCGTCGACGGCGTCGCCCGCGGCCTCAACGAAATCGACCCCAACGAAATCGAGAGCATCTCCGTCCTCAAGGACGCAACATCAGCGGCGATGTACGGTCTCAACTCCAGCGCCGTCATCCTCGTCACAACCAAGAAGGGTGACTCCCAGAAGACCCGCATCTCCTACAACGGAGAGTACGGCGTGAGCCGCAACACCAACATGCTCCGCCTCCTCAACGGCCCCGAGTATGCCTACTGGTACAACAAAGCCCTCGAACTCGACAGCCAGGCCATGGGTACCGAATTCCACCCGGTCTTCCTTGCCGAGCAGGTGCAGTGGATGAAAGAAGGCACCAACGGCTGGGGCAACACCGACTGGTACGCCAAGACCTTCGGCACCGGTATCACCCAGCACCACAACGTGAGCGCTACCGGAGGCAACGACAAGGTAAGGTTCTTCGCTTCGCTCGGCTACTACGACCAGGACGGTAACGTGACCGGATTCAACTACCACCGTTACAACCTCCGAACCAACCTCGAGGCCAAGATCACCAACGACCTTACCTTCGAGATCAACGTAGCAGGCCGTATCGAAAGCCGTGAGCAGCCGGGCTTCTCGGCCAACCCCGACGACTGGTCCAACATCCCCCAGCAGGCAGTCCGCACCCTCCCGTATCTCCCCGAGACCTACGAGATCAACGGTACGGTCTACCCCGTTTCGGGCAGGACGGCCTCTTCGTGGGTCAACCCTCTGGCCGCCGCCTCTGAGTCAGGCAAGCGCACAACCCGCGACACCTACATCCAGAGCAACATGTCGCTGAGGTACGACGTCCCCTTCATCAAGGGCCTTTCCCTCAAGGAGATGGTCTCCTTCGACACCACCTTCGACTTCGTCAAGCAGCTCTCCACTCCTTACTACACGGCGGTGGTTACGCTCCCTGTAGCGACCTTCAATGCCAGCGGCGATCAGATCCCAGTCCCCCTTTCCTACGGACTTTCCACCGATGCCCGCGGCACCTCGACCTCGCTGACCGAGAGCGGTGCATGGAGCTACAACATCACGACCCAGACGAGTCTCGACTTCGACCGCGCCTTCGGCGACCACAAGATCCACGCGCTCGCCCTGCTCGAGACCCGTGAGAACAGGTCGCACGCCCTTGGCGCTACCGGCTGGGGCCTCGATTTCGTAAGGCAGGACGAACTCAGCTACATCACCAACCAGACCGGCGACGGTTCCGAGAAGATCCCCAATATCTCGGGTTACAGCGGTCATACCAGAGTGGCCGGTTATGTGGGCCGTCTCAACTATTCCTACAAAGACAAATACCTCCTCGAGGCCTCCTTCCGTTACGACGGATCCTACGTGTTCGAGGGCAAGAGCGGCGCCCGCTGGGTATCCCTCCCCGGTGTTTCGGCCGGTTGGGTCATCAGCAAGGAAGACTGGTTCAACGTCCCCGCTATCGACATGCTGAAGCTCCGCGCCAGCGTCGGTAAGACCGCCAACTCCAATGTAGCGGCCTACCAGTACATGGATCTCGTCTCGCTCAGCAAGAAGCAGGTCATCTTCGGCGGCGCTTCCGAGAGTATGGTCTACGCCAGCACTCTCGGCAACCCCAACCTCACATGGGCCAAGGTCGACAACTACAATGTAGGTCTCGACTTCGAAGCCTGGAAGGGCCTTCTCGGACTCGAGTTCGACGTGTTCTACAAGTATGAGTACGACATCCTCTCGAGCGTAACCGGCTCTTATCCTCCCTCCCGCGGCGGTTACTATTACTCCTCCGGCAACGACAACAAGAGGGACTACAAGGGCTTCGACTTCACCATCCGCCACAACAACTCCATCGGCGAAGTCAACTACGGCGCCAAGCTCGTGCTGACCTACGCCTACAGGCGCTGGCTCTACTATGCGGGCGACTCCGACAACACCCCCGACTACCTTAAGGTGACGGGCAAGGAAGTCGGTTCGCAGGAGGGCTTCATCTCCCTGGGTCTCTTCCAGACCGATGAAGAGGCGGCCAGCTCGGCAACCATCCCCGGATCGAGGGTCGCAGCCGGCTACATCAAGTACCTCGACCGCAACGGCGACGGCAAGATTACCTATGCTCAGGACCGCGGATACGTGGCGGGCAGTCCTTTCCCGAGGGTTCAGGGCTCGCTCAACCTCTTCGCTTCCTGGAGGGGCTTCGACCTTGACATGCTCTGGCAGGGTGCTACCGGCCGTACCGTCTCGCTTACCGGTGTCTACACCGCGACGGGTTCGGAGTACATTATGGACAACACCTTCCTCACCAAGCCTTTCTACCATGGCGGCAACTCCCCTCTGTTCCTGCTTGAGCGCTCCTGGCTCCCTGGCGAGAACCCCGACGGCGAGTTCCCCCGTCCGACGATCACGGCGCTCAGTTCCAACAACGCCTATTCGTCGACCTTCTGGTACCGCGACGGAACCTACCTGCGTCTGAAGACCCTCCAGGTGGGCTATTCCTTCCCCGAGAGGTGGATCAAGAAAGTCGGAGTCTCGGCGCTGCGTCTCTACCTGCAGGGCTCCAACCTCCTGACCTTCAGCGGACTCACCAAGTACAACATCGATCCTGAGCAGCCTGGTGTCAACAACGGATACTATCCGCAGCAGAAGACCTATCAGCTCGGTGTCAAAATCACATTCTAAGGAGGACGCGATATGAAAAAGTATATAGCAATCATCTTCGCCGCCGTCTTCGCCCTCGTTTCATGCAACGACTGGCTCGACGGCACAGAAAACAATACCTATCTGACCGACGGCCTTGTCTGGAGTGATGCCGAATCCGCCGACCTCTATGTCAACGGTTTCTATACCTACCTCGACAAGTACGGCCAGTTCGGTACCTACCAGTTCGGCGGAAGCATGACCGAGAGCCTCACCGACGCCTTCAAGTACGGCTCGCTCTCGCTCGGCCACAAAGCCGGCCACCCCAACGACTATGTCGTCAACCCCGAAGCCGTCACTACCGCCGGCTGCCTGTGGGGCATCTGGGGCACGGCTTACGGCAACATCCGCCGTATCAACGGCTTCCTCGACTCGATGAAGAAGTTCTCCAAGCTTTCCGCAGACAAGAACACCGAGCTTGAGGCCCAGGCCCGCTTCTTCCGCGCCTATGTCTACTTCCAGCTCGCCAAGCGCCACCCGAAGGGCGTCATCCTCTACGATGCGCTCCCGACCGGCAACGACAAGGCCCTGAGCAGCGCCGAAGAGACCTGGCAGTTCATCTACGACGACCTCAAGTTCGCCGCCGATCATCTTCCCGCACAGTGGCCTTCGGCCGAAAACGGCCGTCTGACCAAGTATGCGGCTTACGCCATGATGACCCGCGCGATGCTCTATGCGGAGCGCTGGGACGACGTGGTTGCCGCGGCCGATTCGGTGATCAATTCCGGACGCTATGGCCTGATGGACGAATACAAAGACTCCTGGAAGGGAGGCAACAAGGAGAGCATCCTTGAGTTCAAGTATGCCGTCTCCGGCCCCAACCACACCTTCGACCAGGACTATGTCCCCATGTGTGACGGCTACGACTACGGCGCCCTCGGCACCCCCACCCAGGAGATGGTCGAGAGCTACGAGCGCTACGACGGAACCAAGTTCGACTGGAGTGCATGGCACGACGGCTCGGCTACCAACCGCCCCAACTACGAATCGCTCGAGCCCCGTTTCCAGGCGACTGTCATCTACAACGGATGCAAGTGGAAAGATAATACCATGGACTGCAGCGTGGGCGGCACCAAAGGCGCGTTCGTCCAGTACGGCACCGTGCCTTACTCCTATGGCATGACCACTACGGGCTACTTCCTCCGCAAGATGGTCGATGAGAGCCACACCGACCTCCGCGGAGTGCCGAGCACCCAGCCGTGGGTCGAGATCCGCTACGCCGAAGTCCTTCTCAACAAGGCTGAGGCTCTCTACCGGAGCGGCGCTTCCCAGGCCAACTACAACGCACCTCTGACCGAGGTCCGCGCCCGCGTGGGACTTCCCAAGAAGAATTCCGCAGGCGCCGAGTGGTGGGCCGACTACCGCGCAGAGCGCAAGGTGGAGCTTGCCTACGAAGGCCACTACTTCTGGGATCTCCGTCGCTGGAAGGTGGCTCACACAGAGCTTACCGGCTACCGTGTCCACGGCTTCAAGATCAGTGGCGCCACCTTCGAGTACATCGCGTGCGACAACGAAGACCGCCGTTTCTTCTCAAGGCTCTATTGCCTGCCCGTCCCCGACGACGAGCTCAAGGACAACAAGCTTGCAGAGCAGTATGACGAATGGAAATAATGCCTATGAAGACTAAGATATTATCCGTTATAAGTGTGGCGGCTCTCCTGCTGGGGGCCTGCCATCAGCCCGAAGACCTCGTCCCCTCCGAGGCGCGCAACGGTATCAACAGTATTACCGCTTCGTTCCCCGACGACACCAGGGAGGAGAACTCCTTCCCGAGCGAGATCGACTATGAGAACGGTCTGATCACCATCGTGTTCCCCTACACCTATCCGGCCAACACTTCTTTCTACCTTGAGAAGTCGGATCTGCGCAAGGTGCGGCTCGAGGCCAATCTCGACGACAACGTCTATGTCGAACCTCCGCTCCTCTACATGGACCTTACCCGCGACGACAACGTCATCACGGTCACCGATCAGAAGAAGAACAAAAAGCAGTACAGGATAGTGGCGGAGATCCGCAAGAGCAACCTCTGCGCGATCACCAAGTACGACATCCCGTCGATGAACCTCACCGGCGTGATCAACGAAGGCGCCAAGACCATCTCCTTTATCTACGACTCCGACATCGCTCCCGTGCTTGCCGATGTCAAGATGTCGTTCGGAGCCAAGTTCGA
>OCTW011381372.1_pt1 | contig 29863 bp, 19 predicted proteins | sample 1539671 | NCBI WGS metagenome assembly OCTW01 (sample SAMN02144230, study PRJEB22623) | gut metagenome | biome: sheep rumen | host: Ovis aries | place: New Zealand | reverse complement strand
ACAAATGCTTGGGCACAGCTCAATTACTACAACACAGATTTACACTCACACAAGCATCAATAAGCAGAAATCCATTTTATACACTAAACACCCAAGAAATAAAATTGATATTGGATTATACTAAACTTGATATAAAAAACGAGGTCAGAATAATTCTAACCCCGTAATACTTTTACATAAATTGTTAATTTAATTTTTTAGCTTAGCATTCTTCAAATGTTTTTCGGCTTTATCAATTGATTCATGAATAGTTTTTTGATCAACCTTTTCAATTTTTGCAATTTCCCTTTCAGTCATACCGGAATAATGAAGAATAATACGTCTTCGCTGCTTCTTTGTTAATGATTTAAGCGCTTTATTCAAAATTTCTTTATTTATGATTCTTAACATGGTATTGTCGCAGCTATTTTCGCAACACGAATTGTCTGCATATGCTGAAATAATATCTTCAGATAAACCGATAGTCTCCCTTTTTAAATATCTCCATCTAAACTTTTCGTTATTCTTATGATACGAAATAATAGCATCTCCCATTTCATTGTTAAGAATAATAAAAGGGCAGTATGATTCTATTTCATCTCTAAAAATATTCTTTATCTCTTTCTCAGATAAATTTGAGACTATCGCCCATCTAACGGGTATATCATGATTTTTATATTCCTCTGTTAAATCAATCACCGTAATATGTATATCGTTTTTATTAATTTTAATCATTTTATCCTCCAAATTCAAATTGATAAGTTGTTTCAATTTGTTTTGGAGGACTTTTGTTCCTACAAAGCATTTTACCCTTTCCGCTATTAACGCAGAAGGGCAAAAAATAATCCAACAGAATATAGCGTTAAAAGCTATAAACTTGTCGGCGTTTCGTAAGCTCGATCCTACTGACTAAATCAGCGTTTCCGGCTGTAGGCTCGTACTAAGTTTTTTTATATCTACTGCAACAAATGATTTACAAAAATAACATCTTGTTTCAGTATTATGTGTTCCTAAATCATTTTTCTCTAAAGCTAAAACATTGGGTTTTTCAGAAAATAACAAATTTAAGACCATTAGCTTTCGATTACAGTTTGGACATCTTATCTCGAAACTATGCAACTCACATCTATCTTTATTAACCAAAAATACATCACCCGTTCTGTGTACTTTTTAGTACACACTTTTCTCAAAATAAAATCCAAGTATAAAAACTCGGATTTTAAATCTATTTATTAATAAATTGTTTATAAATCTTTTCCCATTCGCAGGGATTAATATCAAGTCTTTTTGACGTTCTTAAAGTTTTATGTATGATTTCATTTTCATTTATATATTCTATTAAATCTTTAGCAAGCGCTTTATCCCCTTTTGTTCTTGCGGCTAAATCATAAAACCGTTCTTTTTCATCAGCATTCAGCAATAAAACATCTGCCATTTTCTCAAGAATAGATTCTTTCGGAGCAGGTTTTATCCCGTTTTCAATTTTTGAAAGATAAGTTGCAGATATATCAATCAATTCCGAAAAAGCTCTTACAGATAAATAGTTATATATTCTCTTTGCCTTTATGAAACTTCCAAATGTATTATTCATTGTTTACCGTAAATACTAAACAACCAGATATATAGCGTGCCATACGCATATATAACTTATAGATTAATAAATTTAATTTATTACTTTCTTCTATTTTTACTTATAACTGTTATAATTTAATTGGTGATTAAATTGATAGATTATGTTGCAATTGGTCGAAGAGTAAAAATATATAGAAACAAAGCAAACCTCACTCAGGCATATGTAGCTGAACAACTCGGATTATCCGTAAGTTATATCAGTCAAATCGAGTGTGGTCGTACTGATGTGTCTCTAAAAAGATTGGATGAAATTGCAAACATAATCGATACCAGAATAGAACTCTTAATCTCTGATCCATCATATAATATTTTTCTTGAAGATATAGATATTAAAGAATTAACTAAGGGATGGGACAAAGACCAAACAAAAGCTCTAAAAGATATAATAATTCTGATTAACAAATTCTTTATTTAGCAACTTAACCGAAAAAATACTTTAATAACTGATACAGACCAAAATACATCAATTATTCCCCCTTTTATCACTCTTCTAAATCAAAATAGAGCAAATAACACCAAAAGTGTTTGATGAGGGAGTAAACGGTATTAATTTGGGAGTGAAGAGCAAAAAAGAGGTGTATAGCTTGTTAATAGCAATTTGTGATGACGAGTCTGTATTGTGCGAATCTTTGAAAAAAGACTTATATAATTACTTTAACCACCACAATATTGACGCTGTCATAGAGACTTATTTAGATGGCAATTCACTAATTAAATCTGAAAAACAATTTGATTTAGTTTTTTTAGATTACCAAATGCCAGGAATAAACGGGCTTCAAGCAGCAAAAATGATTAGAATGCGTAACAATTTATGTACAATACTATTTCTAACAAATTATCCAGAAATCGTATATGACACGTTTATTTATGACACATTTAGGTTTTTAATAAAGCCATTAAATCATGATAAACTTAATGAAGCACTCGATTCTTTTAGACAAAAAATAAATTTTTATTATCCAATTACTATATCTTATGATGGAAATACATATAAAATCGATTCAAGAGAAATTATTTACATAGAAGCGAACGGTAAAAATTCAATTATTAGATTAAAAGAACAAAGTTTTCACTGTCCTAAAACTTTAAGAAGTGTTTTTTCTTTGCTCCCAAAAAACTGTTTTTATAAAACTCATAGATCATATGTTGTAAATTTTTCATATATTGAAAAATATAATAAAAACTATATTAAATTTACTAATGGGGAATATGCTAAAATAAGCCGGAGTGTATTTCTTGATTTTCAAAAATCCATAAACATTTATCTTAATGATATAGCTATTTAACTATGTATGAAATAATTGTATTCTCACTGGAATTTATTCTTTCTATTATTGGATTGACAATTGTATTCACCAAACTATTAGGTGGTCACTTTTTGACCAAACGGTTTATTATACTATCAGCCACATTATTTCTTCCTTTGTTTGTTGTTTTATCATTATTTCATCAGTATTATTTCGCATCTCTGATAGTCACATTTTTATATTCATTATTTATTTTTTCTAATATTAAATTGCAAACTCGTTTTTATGTTACTTTTTTATATCGAGCATTATTATTAGCATTAACTTCTTCATCTGTATTAATAGTTAAATGCTTTATCCATAATGAAAGTGTAAATTACTACATAGATATAGTAACTAATGGAATACTTGTAATAATATTATTAGTTATCCCAAAAACCATTTTTAATGAAAAGTTGAGAAATCTACTATTATTTACAAATAGAAGTGTAAAAATATATATCATTGCGTTACTATATTGTCTAGCGGGTATATCAATGGTTATATCCTACTTACCTCAAACTGAATCCTTTAATATTTGGTATTTGCTTACATTTATTATTGGAGCAATGACAATTGTTATAGCATTAATTTTTCCATTACTCATATCTAATAATGTTTCCAAAAACTATTACATTAGAATAAATCAAATTGAATATGAACAAATAAAAACTCAAACCAAATATTACAAAAAACTACTCGAAACTAGCGCTGAACTAAGAAGGTTTAAACACGATCATAAAAACTTGCTAATAGTCTTACAATCATATTTAGATATAAACGACATTGATTCCGCCAAAGAATATATTAAAAATTCAAGTGATTACTTAAACTCACTTGAGGTATACAAAACCGGAAACTATGTTTTAGATGCTTTATTAGATGAGAAAAGCAAAAAAGCTTATCTACATAATACAATCATCAAATGTTCCAGCAATTTAGTTCAAGATTCGCTTGAAGATATAGACTTATGTATTATATTTGGAAACGCAATTGATAACGCAATAGAAGCTTGTGAAAAAATCCATACTACTGAACCCAAGATAATATCAATTATAATTAAACAGCAAAATCATATACTAAATGTTTTGATTACTAATCCTGTATCAGAACCACCTATAATCGAAAACAATATGATTGTTACTACCAAAACAGATAAAGAAAATCATGGACTTGGACTTTACTCTATAAAACGCACAATACAAAAGTACAAAGGTCTATGTGAAATTTCATGTAAAGACAACATCTTTTCAATAAACATTACGTTATCAGTATAATAACATCTTTTATGAAACGGACTCAATCCCTAAATCAGGCTTGAGTCCGTTATTTATCTCATCACAAATAACTATATTAAAGCATGTTTTCAATTATAATCAATTAATGGGCAAAACTATGACAAAAAATAAACCATTGACAATACTAAGTTATAGGTGTATATTGCTAATTAATTAGTTCACTTTTTTATCTGCTATTAGATGTTTAATTGATTTAATAAGGAAATCATTAATATGAATAACTGTTTTGGAGAATTTTGTCTAAAAAATAAAATAATTTCTCACTTAGATTATTTGCAAAAAATCAGGTATTCATTTTCATATTTATCTAGTATAGAATCCGGTCAACGACAAGCACCAAGATATGAAACACTTCAAAAAATGGTTGAAATATTAGAGCTAACAGAAATAGAAAGATTACGCTGCTCTGACAAACAATAAAGATACAATCCCACCAGATATAATCGAATATGTAAATGATAATAAAATAATCAGAGACATAATTCGAGCAGTTAGAGATGGTAAAATACCTCAGAGAGATATAAAAATGTTTTGGGAGCATCATTTTTGCTATATTCTTATTATGGACAAACTCGTAAAATAAAGAGTTTGTCCATTTTACATTTTAAAGCAACCTCTTAAGCAATTAATTACAAATTTCCATTCAATACAAAAAGCGAACCATTCACTCCCGGTTGCAACAATCTTTTTCAAATAGATATAGAATAAAAACATAATAATACAATAGAGAAGGTGACTCCAATGTTCATAAAGTATTGACAACATTTAATTATAGGTGTATATTATTAAGTAGTAGGTTTACTTAATATTTTCAATATTTTTATACTTTTTCGTTTATTATTGATAAAATACACCTTTATGCTCAAAACACACAATGTGTTTCCGTATATACATCTATATATTTTTGAAAAGGAGATTTCTATGAAAAAGTTAAGTAAAGCTATTTCAATCATTCTATGCTTGTCTTTACTTCCTTCTCTTGGTATTGAGGCGTTTGCTGCTACTGATAACGGAGAAGAAACGAGTGCTTCATTTGAAAGTGTTCATGGCGAGAGTCAAGAAGTCGGCAACATTGTCAAAGAGCTTACAGAAGAACGCACACAGTTCACAAAAGAGTTCCTTCTTGACGACGGAACAAAAATGCTTGCTCAATACGCCCAACCTGTTCATTTTCAGAACGAGAAAAAAGAATGGGTTGATTACGACAACACCCTTGACAACAATTTAAAAAACAAGAACAGCAACATCAGCGTTGATTTATCCGATAAAGCAAAAACAGAGGATATGATTGCTTTATCCGCAAACGGCAATTCAATTAGCTGGGGTTATAAAGATATTGAAAACTGCGTTGCAGTTAAAATCGATAACGAAGATAAGTCCTTTGGCAACAATAAATTCACTGAACTTTCTAAAACATCTTCAAAAACTATTTATCAGAATGTATACAAGAACGTTAACCTGGAGTATTATGTAACTCCGTCGGGTGTCAAAGAAAACATCGTGTTAAAGGAATCCGACGTTCAAAATGAGTTCTATATCACATACAATATCGGTGCTCTATCCGCAAAGCAGATTGATGATTACGCTATCTCAGTTCGCAATAAAAACGATGATGAGGTATTCTCAATCCTTGCTCCATATATGACTGATGCCAAAGGCAAAATAAGTAAAAAGTTAAAAATCAGTCTTGAAAAGCAAGAAAACGGAAAGCTTGAAGTTAAGCTCTCCGCCGACAAGGGATTCATCAAGGATTCCGCAAGATCATTCCCTGTTATTATTGATCCTGAAGTATCCCTGACTACTATCTCGTCTCACTTTATCTTTGGCGAAGCTAACCATTCGGGATACTTAATCAATCATGGTCCTTACTATGTTGATAACACCAATCTGTTTCTCGGTAAAGTAACTAACCTTCAACCGCTTGATGACGGTGAGCGTGTAATAAGCGCTAAGTATACTTTCGAAGTCAGAAACAGTGACACTCTGTTTACCAATGAAAGTGATTCGGCAATAGTTATAAACGCTCACAAATTAAACAGTTTGAACAACACAGGTCTCACTTACGACCAAACCATCGTAGATTACGATACCCTCACATATTCTGACAACAAAAGCGTTACTTTTGATGTTACTAAACTGTATAGAGACTGGTACGCGGATTCTGAGATTCCTCGTGGTTTCGTTCTTGAGGCGCACCAGACAGCAGGGGCAAAAAGCGTTCAATTCACACAATACATCACTAAACCGATTTTAACAGTCGTCTATAAGGACTTTAAAGGCACAGAAAGCAGTCTTTCATACCATACCTTTGATGTAGGCCAGAATGCGTCCGCTTCTGTTTCAGACTATCTTGGCAACCTTGTAATCAACCAGACACTGTATGAAGGCAAAGGTTCAAGAATGCCTCTCTCCCTCTCCGCTACATACAACAGTATTAATTATGATGAGACATTCGGCAACGGTTCTCCAAGTGGTTTCGGATGGCAATTCTCGTTTAACCAATATGTTCGCGATGCTGATTCAGCACTTGTCAGTGCCGGATATGACTACATTTACAAGGATTCTGACGGAACTGACCATTACTTAAAGCGCTCAGATGACAGCGACGAATGGTACGACGAAGACGGTATCGGATTAACTCTTAAAGTAACTGATGATAACATTATCATTGAAAACGGTATAACACAAACATATGAGCTGACTTCTGATGGAGGTAAACTGCTATCGGAAAAAGACGAATATAATAATACAATCACCTACAACTATGAAAATGATAATGTTATTTCAATAGTTAATAATGCGGGGGATGAAAACGCTGAAAAAACTATAAGCATTAATTATGCCAACAACTCAAATGGCGAAAAGAGAGTTAGGTATATTCGTCTGCCTAATAATAAAACCATTTCATTCTACTACACCTCAACCCTTAAAGATAAATTCAACTATATCTATTTTCCCGGCGGCAAAGTATCAAAGTTTGAATACAACAATGACGACCGGCTTGTTTCCGTTCAGCAGGTGGATCAAACAACCACTCCGCATACAAACGGATTAAAAACAGCGTTCACATACAACAGCTCCGGTCAGGTAACAAACGTTACCGAGTACGGCAGCGATAATTCAGTCGGTGAGTCTCTTGATATCGAGTACGGAACAGATAACACGACTACATTTACCGATAAATATGACCGAAGCTGCACATATACATTTGACAACAGCGGTTACAAGGTCTCTACGCTTAACGAAAACGGATATATCGACAATGACGGTGGCGGATTACGTGTAACCGGAGGATCAAACAACTTCGTTAAGAACTACATTACTCAATCAATAAACCAAAACGGCAACTACTACACTAAGTTTGACGGTCACAGAGACAATACTACAAGCAACGGCGGTACAATGTCATTTGACAACTCCGCTCCATCAGAGGAAAACGGCAAAGTTCAGTTCCTCGGAAATACATCAATCAAAATCAGTAATCCTGTAGGCAATGATAACTCCGCATTCTATACCGGAGCATATCATGGTTTCTGTGGATTTGATGAGCAGGATGTCACTTTCTCCGCGTATGTAAAGACAAAGGATGTAACTCAAATATATGATGATGGAGCTATCGGTGCTGTTTTGACAATCAGATATCAAGACGGCGACGATACCGTTGAAGTAAACAGTATAGGCTACACAGGAACAAGCGAATGGCAACGGTTAAGCATTTCAGCGCATATCTCTGGCAACTTTGATGTATGCTGCAGCGTTCGCAACGCTTCCGGTACAGCTTGGTTTGACTGCTTACAGCTTGAAACTGGAAACAGCGTCAACGATTTTAACGCTCTGCAAGATTGTGATTTTTCAGACACAAGCGTTTGGGAAGCAAACGAAAACACCGGTGTATCCTTCCATGATAACTCTTTGTCCATCCAAGGTTTAGCAGGCGCGTATAACGATGTCGAGGATGAAACAGAGGTTGAAGAGACAACCGTTGAAGAAACTGAACCCGCTACACGGGTAGTTGAAGAAGATGAACCGCAAGCGTTTGGAAGCGTTGATACCCGTGATGAATACGGCAATGTTATCAAAACCGAACGAGGTCAGGTAACAAGAAGAGTAAAGAAAACATACTTGGTTGATTCCGGCGAGGAAGCCACTGATGAAAACTCAACCGAAGAACCCGAGACAAACGGTGAGATAGAAGAAATATCTGAAAACTCTCTCGGCAACAAATATGTTTATCAGACAGTTAATGTTAACCGAGCAGGTGTATTGTTCAACATTGTCGGTAAAGCTCAGGCTGACTCTGTTCCTCTTTCAAATGAAACCCGAACTTTCGGTATCGCCCTTAATATTTATTATGACGGTGAAACCACTCCCGAAACCCATTATCAGGAATTCAACTGCTTCACAGATATTCCTCAGACTGCCGAAATGACTGTTTATCCATATGACAGTGAAAAAGTAATATCAACCGTTGCATTTGCTTTTGTTTACGGTTATAATGGAAATACAATGACAGCATACAACGCTATGCTCAATATTGCCTCTAATGATAGTTCGGTAACAGAAAGCAACACTGAACCCGAGACACAAGAAGCAACAGTTGAACCAACAACTCAGGCTGATGAAGAAGATGTTGATGACTATATCGATTATGAGGTCATATCTGAAAGTGTTGATACCTCTAAACCGTTTATGCGTACTTCTACCGAATATACCGATGACGGTAATTACGCCGCAACTTCTTATGACGAAGCAAATAACCAAGAAGATTATTCATATGATATTGACGGTAATCTCACATCATATTGTTGCGGAACCGGTGATGAAACTGAATATGAATATGATTCATTCGGCAACGTAACAAAAATCAAGAAATACGACGCGCAAAATCTCTATTCATACAACAGCGCTGGATATATTTCTGAAATTCAACACAACAATTTCAGCTACACCTTCAACTATGATGTATTCAACAGGCTCATATCTTCAAAAATCGGCAATACCGCTTTATCTTCAAACACATATACAAACGGCAATCTCACAAAGACAACCTATGCAAACGGAGATTTTATTGAATATACATATGACGATTATGATAATATAGTTGCACTTGAAGATGAAAACAGAACCTTTGCCAGATTTGTATATAATAAAAAAGGAAAGATAACTGTAGCAGAAGATATTATCTCCCAAGACCATTCAGACTATTATTATTACTATTACGACTTCACTGGAGCTCAGACAAATGAATACCGCCAGACAAACAACGGTATTTTATCTTACAATATCGGTTATGATTCTGACGGAAACACCGTTGAAAAAACATCAGTAGGTAACGCTGTAAAGACAATTATTCGCGGCGTTGATGATAACGGCTCATTTGTAAGCAATGATGGTGTTCGGGTTAATACTGAGTCTGACGATTTTGGAAGAACAACCAAAGTTACCTCGTCAAACTCGAACAGCAATATCAATCTTAATTCAGAGTACACTTATCTTAACGGAGCTGAGACAAACTCTACAACTAATCTTGTACAAAGTCTTACTCAAAAGCTCGGAGAAAATCAGCTTGTCAAATACACCTATGACTATGATGAAAACAACAACATAATTCAGGCATATGAGTATGATGCTAACAATAACTCCAATAAGATTGTTGATTATGAGTATGACTTTTACGACCAGCTTCAGCGTGAAATCGACTATATTAATAACACATATACATATTACAACTATGATGACTCTGGTAATATTTCCAGTGTTGTTAAGGAAGCATATGATCCTTTAACTAATCGTCCAACTTCAACAATTTCAACTAATACTTACGAATACGGTGATTTGGAGTGGAAAGACAAGTTGACAAAGTTTAACGGAACAGATATTACTTATGATGAATCAGGTAATCCTATTGATTATCGTGACGGAATGAGCTTTAGTTGGATTCGCGGCAGAGTTCTTGACAAAATCACAATAAACAACTCTGAGATTCAGATGCGTTATGATAGTAACGGATTGAGAACTCAAAAAGGTAATGTCAGGTATTATTATGATAGCAATAACAACCTTATCGCTTTAACCAAAGGAAGTTCAACACTGTTTTTCTACTATGATGATAGCGGCAACCCCACCTCATTCTCTGACGGTACTAATATGTATTACTACGTCAAGAATATTCAGGGCGATATTGTCAAGATTATCAGCTCAACAGGCGCGGTTGTTGCTAATTACGCTTACAACGTTTGGGGCGAGTTGCTTTCTGTAAAAGACAGTTTTGGAAATCCGATAACCAATCAAACAAGTATTGCTTATCTCAATCCTCTCCGTTATCGTGGATATGTCTATGATGATGAAACAGGTTTATACTATTTACAGTCACGCTATTATGATCCGATTACTTGTAGATTTATTAATGCTGATATTTATTTCGATACAAATTCTGGCACGCCTTTAAGCACTAATTTGTTTTCATATTGTGAAAATAATGCAATATATAAGTCTGACCCTACAGGATACTGGTCGATAGATGATCATTATTACTTATGCCAAAAAGTTGGATGTAACGAAACCGTAAAAAAGTGGACAAAATATGCAGATGTATTATATTACAGTGATGATGAATACAGCGCACCTTTTCATAGTCGTGGAAAGGATTATTCAGTAACTTCCTTAACTATTGCTCAGTATCTTTTTAATAAATCTGTTGATTTATTAAATGAATACAAGAAAGGGAGACGCGCTCCTATCTCATTTTGTTATACAAATGATGATAATAAAACTCAAGTTAAGTATTTGATAAACAAATACATTGGCTTTGTTCATCAAGACAAAAAGTATAAAACTACATCTTGCGGAAAAGCCCAAAACCTACTTAGACATTTATCTGGATTAGATAACTCTCGAGAACAATCTTATGCTTTGTTAGGATTAGCGTTACATGTTTTGCAAGATCATTTTGCACATTTAGTTTATATGTATGTATACGAAGGAAATCGAGGACATTTAAAAAGATTTATTGGGAATATGCACACTACAAAATTTTCCAATGATTATGCAAAAAACATTGATATGTATGAAGATTATACACGCTTTGCAAGTTGGCGATTTAATAACGCTTATTGGATTACTTATCATGCTGTAAATTATTATCAAAAATCGAAAAAAATAAAACGCATTATCGAAACATACTATGGGCCACAAATGACCTATTTCCCTGATCCCCAATATATATACAATAATGTTTCATATGTGCTTTATACGCAAAAATTTTACTTAACAGTAGTTTTACAGTGAGGTGAATATAATGAAAATGAAATGTTTACTTATTATAATTTTGATAACATACATATGCTTATTGTCAGGATGCAATAGGGCCAATGTTGATTCTTCATTAAAACCAGATAACACATTTGATACATTTGCTATTAATGAACCGGTTAATTATAAGTATGATAAGAACAGCAGCACATTATTTTTTTATGGGACGGGAACTCTAACAAAAGATTGTCATTTCTATTCGGAAATAGCCACAATAGAAAATCCTCAGCATATTGTTATATCAGATGGCATAAAACAAATAGGCGATGGCTTTTTTTCTTACACAATAGATGGCAATACTGGTAAAGAAAGGAATCACTTTAATTCAATAGAATCTGTTGAAATAACAGGCAAAATTATTGAAATTGAAAAATTTGCTTTTGCACACTGCAGTAATTTAATAGAAATATCAATCCCTTCGGGTACAACAAGAATAGGCGAATGTGCTTTTCAGGGCTGTATTAATTTGCAGTCAATCAATATTCCGGATAGTGTAAAATCAATAGAGCCGTCAGCTTTTAAAGGGTGCTCAACCTTAAATGAAATCATCTTTCCTTCTAATCTTTCCTCGCTAAGCGAAAATGTTTGCGAAGGATGTAAAAATCTTAAGAAAGTTTCTATCCTGTCTTCAACTATAGAAATAAAAACAAAGGCGTTTTATAACTGTCAGAATTTAAGAAGCATAGAAATACCCTTGTCAGTAAAAAACATTGGAGAATATGCTTTTGGTTATTTTCCTGGAGATAACGGATATTATGAAAAAATAGATAATTTTACAATTGAAGGCCATAAAAACTCCTCGGCTCAAACATACGCTCAAAAAAACGGATTCACATTTATTGAATTAAACTAAATTTATCACCCTCCAGAAGCGGAGGGTGATTTCCTTTAATGTCTTTAGACAATGGCGCTCTAAAGAGCGGCACAAAGAACCATCCGCTATGCGGGTGCGCGACGAAAGTAGTGCAAAAAATTCCCCAGTCTGATAAAATAAGGGTGTTCGAGCCTTATTGAAATCAGAAAGGAGAATTTAATGGCAAATCAATATAATAGTTTATCGCACACAAAATGGTTATGCAAGTATCACATAGTAATAGTACCGAAGTATAGACGAAAAATAATATACAATGATTTTATTTTGAAAAAAGTTCTATTTTGTCATAACTATTTTAAAAGTTTTATTTCACAGAAGCCTTAACGTCATCATATATGAAACACAGCCAATCTTTTCAAGTTCTGAAATCGACTCAATCAATTCGGGATTATCTTTATAAATTAATATAGGCGATTCCCCGCTGTAATAGGGGAATACGTTACTTTGTGCTGCCATCGTATATTAAACAATCATAATAATTTGAACCTCTCAATCCCGAATATCTGGTTATACGTGCTATTGTTGCCGCAAGACAAAACAGCATATAACGCAGCAGAAACATGCGGACAGGACCAGATGAATATGTCGCACCATACTGAACACCTCGTCCGCTCTGAATGAACAGTAGCGACGGGCAAACTGAACAGTGCAGTCACTTTAAACTGTACACCCTCGTCGGAGCAGTTGACCCCCGTCGTTGGTGAGATTGAACAGTCAAATAACCTGCGGTAAGATGTTGTTAAATGCTCAGCGTGAACACAGCGAAAGAGGTCAACATATGACAAATTACCGTGAAATCTTGAGATTGAGCTTAAGATTAAACAAAACGCAGATTGCTCAATGTGTCGGCTGTTTGCACACCACTGTCATTCAGGTGCTGAACATCGCCAAAGGAAAGGATATCAGTTATCTGTTGCCTTACGTCCACGATTTAGTTCATATTATTTCCCACTTGCGATTGTCTTAAGAAGGACTGTTCTTCTCCGATCGATTATCTCTCGCTTGGAGGCAATATGGAAGAAGATTGGTAGTTTAACGGTTACAATAATTCTAAACTGGTCACTGTATACTCAATACACCGGTTTCATTTTCGATTTTTTCATCTTGATATATATCCCATATATAGCCTGAAACAGTTGATACAAATTCAATATATTTATTTTTTATAACATCTTTTGTATTGCTTTTTATACCATGCTTTTCAACATAATCGATACATTTCTTAAACTGACCGGATAGCAAAACCACCTTTAACGTTTCATCCATGAATGTCTTTTTGCACTTTGTGATATTCTTTGACATACAATTAATAACATCATTATCAAAAGGAGACAGAATGAAGTTATAGATGTTTTTTTCCAGATTGTTTAGGCAATGATTATTATAATTATAGGTAATTGGATGTTTACTGACAACGATGTCTTTGTAATCTTTCCAAGGCTTGAACAAACATTTTATTAGTAGATTAATATTCATTTTTTGCGTATTATAGCTTGTTAATGAATAAAAAACCTCTTGTTTTTTTTCAGTTGCATCCATCCTGATTAAGCATTCTTTTTCTGTTTCCCTTCTTATTCTACAATGATATTCCGCCCTTCTTTTTTTTCTTAGATTTTTACCCAAAACATTTTCTTCAGGGAATTCAGAATAAATAATTTTACTTGGACAAAAAAAGTTTTGTGGAAAAACAGAAAATACATTTTTATAAAATGTGTCATCTAAGATTTCGTACTGATCATCATATAAAATACTGATTTTAAAGTTATCTTTGATGTCCAAAATATCATATTCGTTATCACCAATCATAATAAAATATTTATGGTTATTGGAGAATTTATCAAAAAAAACATTAAACAAATTTTCGTTAGCAAATCGAGCAAACAACAGAGTTAATATTGGGAAACAATCATCTTTGATTCTTGTTTTCTGAAGAATCAGTGTTTCGCAAAGCATTGTAAAACATTTTTGTTCGCTATCTTTTATCACATCAAAGGTCAAGGAATTGCGTTTTAATGTATTTCTCTCAATACTTAGGTACTTTGAAGCATCACTGTCAAATATTCCGACTTTCAGATTAAGTATATTAACATTTTGTTTGAGCATTAAGATATATGGATAATCTTTCATTTTATCATAACGAAAAATATGCTTGTAACTATTAATGCACTCATGTTTATAATGAAGCCGAAAAAAGTCCTCCTGCTGACGAATCTTAACAACAATTTTCCCTCTATCTGCATGCAACACCGTAGCAGTTGGTATCTGAAATTGAAAAAGCAATTGCTTCTTTGTGTTATAATAACAAATCATGGCCGAATAATATTTTGAATTCTTTAAAAAATCAAATATCATCTTGTCTTTTGATTTCAAGGTGCTGTAAAGAAGCCGATTTGGAAAAACGCATTGAGATTCTGTATGTTTATCTATTTTTTTGTTCTTAATTAGATCATAGGTAAAATAAACAGGAAAATAATCCCATTCAATACTCTTAAAATATTTCTTAAACTGACGTATTACTTCAACCCAGATATATTTATATAAATGGTCCTTTCCATCAAACTCCTCATCATAATTCAACAAATAATTCTCATTGCAAAAAAGTTCCTCGTCTATCTTAAATCTTACCATCGTCCCATGTGAAGCAATTTTGTCAAACAGATGCATATCATGCGTTTCAGTCATCTCATTTGGACATCTCAAACATTCAATGCAGCCCTTATTATAAGAATATGAATAAAAAATAATATGCCGCTGAGTCCTATTGCGTTTCTTTGTATAAAAATCAATTTGATTTGTCAATTGAAATAAACTCTGAAGTCCTATTCCAAATGCTCCTGAAGGCGTTAGCCAAGACGGCATGTCTTTAACTAACTTGTTAATTCGAGGATTGCTCATATGATTGCCGCCAATTTTAGACATATACACAAGATCATCTTCGCCTATTCCTGTTCCGTTATCTATTACTTCAACGTATACGCTTTCTTCGTCTGAGTCCGCAATAACATTCACTTGGATTTGATACTTATTAATGAAAGAATCCAGTATTATTTTATTCTTTTTAATTAAATCTCGTACTCTTCTTTCGTCTGTTGGATTACCTAAAAGCCAATTTAATAATGAATCATAATCTTCAATGTTGTTCCGCCTGATTTCTCCTGAAGAAAAATCCTTCCAGACCTGTAAAAGCGTCGCGTCTATTGCATTTTGTACAACCTCCCTAAAAGCCACGTATTTATTTTCATATATATTAGTTCCATTTAGAAGAGAAAAAATCCTATCATTAGGCAATTCCATTTTTAGGTCATGTAATTGCTTAAGATATTCGATTCCATCTATAAAAATTTTTTTCATCGTGACACGCGACGGAGTACCGTAATCATATTGCGCAATTTCACTCCAATTTGCACTGAGCTTTTGACATTCTTCATCTAATCCGTTTAACCATCTGTATATTTCAATAGCAACTTTTCTTGATAATCCACGTGCTTTATTTGTATATATATTTGCTTCAACCTCAATTATTTCATGATTAATGAAAAGATGAGTAATGGACTCATGTTTCAGATAATGGATTTGTGAAAGCTCAGGAATGGAGTTATTCTCTGATATATAAGAACGTTCAAATTCTTTGCTAAAACGACTGTTATCAATATCAAGCAGATCTCCTATTCTGATCATGGCGGCAATGAATCTGGGGTGACAATCATCGCTGAATATTCCCGTACTGCAATACTCTAATTCCTTAAAAATGTTGTCAAAATCTTCTCCATGCAGTTTACAAATAATTATAACTGCACTGATAAACCTTTGTTTTATCCGACCAAACAGCAACTCTTTAAAATCATCTTCCATTTTTTTGACGCCTTTAGCATGTTGTGGCCTTAAAAAATCTGAAAGAATAATCGTTATTGCTAAGTATATATCTCTTAGGGTATATGCAATGTTTTCAAAGTCAACATTTTTATATTTTTGATAATATTCATACAGAACCTTTGCCTCTTTGCTATAATCTTTTTTGCTGTCTATATACTCCTTTAATTGACCGTTTGAATCATTTAGTATTTCACAGATTTCTTCTATACTGTAAGCCATGCCGTAATCGTGCACATGAGCACAAAGAATCAACATAAAAGTATCTGTTGGAGATAGTTTTTTTATTCTTGTTTCGCCCAAAAAAAGACCGATATTTGTTATTATTGACTTTGAATGGCTAACGTCATGTTTACTAAAAAACGGAAAAACACGAGAGCTTTGTGATAGTTTATTCGTTAAGTCCTTTTCTAGAATGCTCCACAAAGCACACAGCTCATGAACTTCTTTATATTTTTGTCCTAAACAATACAAATGTTCTTCAAGGGTATACTTCATACTAGATTCATTAAAGTCACGCATAGTAAGGTTTCCTCCCTTCAGTTAAGGTGTATTATTATTTGACTTAATGATTTTTTCCCAATTAGACAAATCATATTTCATGGTTTTTTCAATGTTAGCCAAAAACTTTTTATCTCTCTCGTTATCTGTACAATCATAATCACCAATTTCTCCTATATAAAGACTAAACTCTGACTGCAGGGTCTCTGCAACAAATCTGTAATTGATCCATTTTCGGTGGAATTTGAATAATGCGAGTATAGACGCTGCGAATGTTGAAAGAACAGATAGAATCGTTATATAAAATTTAGGTGAAAATCCAAAGCAGTCACTTGCACAATTTACAATCACAATAACTCCTGGAAAAAAGAACTCCAAGAAGCTGAGGATATAAAACCATTTTTTACATAGATTCGCTTTTTTTATATACCATTTAACGGACTGTTCGTATCTCACTCGTACATTTTGATTGCTGACAACGGATTGTTTAGTTGATAGATCTGGATATAATTTTTTATTTAATGATCGATATTCTTCCTTTTTACTCATTATTCTGCAACTTCCTTTCCTTAAATCGCTAATTTAATTATACATTATTACAACAAATTAATAAATATATTAAGTTGTAGAAAAAATAACCTCTGTATCGTGCGATTCTTCCAAAAAAAGCAACACTTTTTAGTGAATATCCGTATATTATTTCGTAGATGCAATATTCAGTACAATCAAAGGCAACAACACAATCGCTCAATTATTCTTTATTGATCCTTGACATTTTATAAAATAAACGCCGGCGGATACGGATATAAAGTATTATTCAATCTATAACATTATCTTGGCATCTCATATGATTCTAAAAACCATGCATACCTTTTTTCATTGTAACCGTATTTCCACCGCACCGTAAATTCACATAACAGTAATCCCCCGCATTTTGCGGTAAGCATCAAATGAAGTCGAGCCATATCCGCCACAAAATCCTGGGTGGTATTTTGGGCGGATGATATTATTCAGGGATAGTTTATTCGGTTAAAGGAGCAGATTATGAACAGCAGCCAACCGGCGCGTTATACGGCAGGAGGATATTTATCGATTCATTCTCCTTAATGATTTGTATTCTTTTTGACATGATTCCGCCTCGTGCGATTATGTTCGGTTGTAGCCGTTCGAATACAACCGAATACATTTGACTACAACCGCACACTTTGTTTATTTTTATATTCTCGCACGATACTATAGTGGATTTCAATACAGTGGTTTATTTGACGGTTACGCATTAACGATGTCATATTTGAGATGCAGCCATTTTTTCAAACTCTGAAATCAGTTTAACAAGTTTGGTGTTTGCTTTTATTGTCAATATAAGATGTTCGTCGTTGTAATCAGGAAATACATTTACTCTACGCTGCCACCGTTTATTAAACCAGTGGAATCCTAATTGTTTCATTTAGTCTTTAAAGCTATATGACACAAAGTGCTAGTTTAAGGCTGGCACTTTGTGTCATTTTAAAGAGGTTAACCTATAAAGCAAGCTGCTATTCTCTCCACTGTAGCGGTATCGCTGCTCGGTTTCAATCAGCTTGACTTTATGAGCTTTCTTGACTACTCTTCAAACAGTGGGCTCTCACATTTTTGTATAAGGTGCTATTAGGCTAATTGACGAGATTATTACAACAAATATATCTCTGTGCACTTCGCTACATATATGCAAAAGTGTTTAGCTAGACTTGAAGACTATCCCGTTACTCTTGAATCACAGATGTTTTTTGACAAAATATTCATTCACGCCCCTGTTAACTGTAAAGTCACTTATGATATCAATACTTTCTATAACATCAACTTCAAACGCACGATATTTATTTCATCGGCAGTACAAAGAAAATTATCCCTGCATGATTCGATGAAATAACAATTGATTAGCCCTTTCAAAATTCAAAATGCGAATTATCATCTGCTAATCTAAAGCGAAAACACCTAAACTCAAATCATAAAAATCCTCTTCACTTCAAAAAAACAATCATTCACTCCCAACACACACATTATATTTATAATTAATGTAAAATAAAAATGATAAAGTGTTCAAGTTTGGGGGTGTTTCCGATGCACTAAATTTGCACCTGCACAATTCAAAAAACAAGTATTGCAAATTGATTATTTCAAAAAAATGAGAGGAGAAATAGTATGAAAAAAATGATATCAGCTATTATCGCTGTACTGTTGATTATGAGCAGTTGTTTCGTAGCTTTCGCTCAAGATGATGAAAGTCGCATAAGCCCATTGACTTATGACCAATACAACTATTATGATTGTGAATTAGACGAGTATGGATTAGGCGCTCTTGAGAATACCGATAAAAGCCTTGAAAAAGAAGTTATTATTGACTATGACGAAAACAATGCGGAGCGCTATAACGTTGTAAACACAAGAAATCTTACATCAGCTGTTGACTTAAGCGCATCTCAGTACTTCCCCCAAATTAGAAGTCAAGGATGGGTAAATTCAGGTTGTTCGTGGGCAACAGCATATTATCAGTTTGGGTATCAGGTAGCTAAACTTGAGGGTTGGAATGCAAATACGGATGCTAGCAAACAGTTTTCGCCTAAATTCGTTTTCAACCAGGTTAATCTTGGTGATAATATAGGCTCAAGTTTTGAATTTAATTACGAAGTATTAAAAGCCAGAGGTGCTGTAAGATATGATAAATTCACACCTCTATCAACACATAGTTTTTTAGAATGTTTGGAATGGTGTACTAATGTAAATGACCAAACCGAAGCACTGGAATACAAAGTCAGTGACTATGAAAAAAGATTCCTTTCGCCTCTTTACATAGAACGCCCAATTACATTTCCTAATTCTACTTATATATCTACTATAAAAAACTATATATCTACCGGTCATGTATTAACTTTTACTACAAGTTTTGGAAAACAACTCACAGCAGAAGAGAATGAAATTCCCGGTTATTCTAATGGAAGAACAAATATTAACTGGGTATATAAATTCTTACCTAGCGGTGATCACAGCGGTGAAAAAGTATGTATAAAATGTGAAGACAACTCTTCTGGAGAATACAATCAAGCACTCTCAATCGTGGGATATGACGATACTATATGGTATGACTATGACGGAGACGGTATTCAAGATAATTTTGAACTGGGAGCGTTTAAAGTCGCTAATTCACATGGTACAGGTTACGGTAACAATGGATTTATATGGGTCATGTACGATGCACTCAACAAGAAATCTTGTTGTATAAGTAACGACTATTATGACGAGAATAGGCTTGAAATAATGATGAATTACAATTATTATTGCATCGAAGTTAAGAAAAGCGATATGGATCTTCTTGCTTATGTAAACGTTTCACAATCACAACGAGATAAAATGGAAATAGGATTATACTCTATTGATTCATTATTTAACACAAATGGCACATTAGTATTGCCTCCTCAAGGCGGTTGCTATCATTTTGATGGGACAACCCCAACAATTCCTCAAACTGCAACATTTGTTTTTGATTTAGATATACTGGCTTCCGGAGATCGGCCTTGGTGCAACTATCAAGTTTTTATAGGAAATTCTTCTGGTGCATCCCCTACATATGTTAATAGTATTTCAATAATTGACCGAACCGGTAAAGTAATTGAATCAAATAATTATACTGACACCGTTAACTGCAATTCAATATTTTATGAACATTGTATTGGAATGATGGGTGATATTGATAATAATGGAATTATTGATAATGCTGATTCTCAATTAGCACAATATTATGCAATCGATTTAGTTACGTTAACCGATAACCAAAAGCTTGTTGCCGATGTTAACGGTGATGGCTATGTTACAACATACGATGCATCATTGATTCAACAAAAAATTATGGGTACTGTTGTTGAATTTCCTAATGGTGCTTTTTCACATCTAAACTCTATTTTTATATGAGATAGGGTAATAAGTTGTGTTAATCTTTTTCAATTCTGAAAACAACCTTTTTAGCTTTTTAATAATATAATATACAGCATTATACTGGCTGTTTGAAACAAAATGTTTCCGATAAATGTCGGAAACATTTTGTTTAATTTTATAATTTTAAAAAATTTTAAAATTTTTAAAACCAAAACGCTTTCTGAATCATTTTATTAATAGAGGGGGGAGAAAATTAATGCCGACTAAGCTATACGCAGGGCTTACATATGACCAAGTTGTACAAAAGTATCTCGGTTCGGTTTATAGTGTGTGCGTAATGCACCTGCAAAACTACGCCGATGCCGAAGATTGTTCTCAAAATGTCTTTGTAAACCTTTTCAACAAATCCCCCGATTTTCTTGATGAAAATCATTTAAAAGCTTGGTTGATACGCGTAGCGATAAACGAATGTAAGATGCACATTAATAAATACAGTCGGCTTGTTTCTTTGGACAGCGTAAAGACCGAAAAAATCGAATTTTCGGAAGAAAAGTACGATATATCGTGGGCGCTGATGAAAACCCCTCAAAAATACCGCGACGTACTATACCTTCACTACTGCGAAAAATATAAAATCAAAGAAATCGCGCAAATTTTGAACATAAAAGAAAACAGCATAAAAACTCTCCTGAAAAAAGGCAGAGAGATTTTAAGAACGATTTACGGAGGTGATTAAGCGTGAAAAGATTGAATTTTGATAATTTAACAAACATCGAGGTTCCCGAAAGTTTAATAAAAAGCGTGCTTAATGTGCCTAATGAAAAACCAAAACGCGCGTTTTTCCCGGTAAAGTTTCACCACTTCGCCGCAGGCATAGCCGCTTGTGTTGTGATAGCGGCGGCGGTTATATTCTCACTGATGTTCGGACTCCACAAAAACGTTAATATGACAGCTCCCGATACCCCTCCCCGGTCGGAATCAATCAACGGAAGTATCGAATCAACCTCCATTCCCAATGTCAGCGTACCCTCAACAACATCACCGTCGCTATCCGGCGAAGAAGCTCAAAGTAATACAAACGTGACCGACCCTGCCGAAAGCGAATCCGGCAGTAAATCAATTCCGCAAATCAAATCGCAGGCAGATGTAAATACTACGCAAGCACCGGAAGGCATAAAGCCTGACAAAAGCAAGCAAAATCCGGCTCAGACAAATCCTCAACCTTCCCAGGCTGAGCCTGTCACGCAACAGCCTACGGAAAACGTTCCGCAGACCGAACCCGAAGTTGAACCTACGACCGAAGGTCAAGGAGATGAACCGATAGGCGGTTCTATTGAGCCGTGGTTCACAACACGTGTTGACAGCAGATTTATAAAAGGCGAAGCGTATTGCCGTCTTGAAGATGAAAACGAAAATGTTTTGGGGAACGCAGATTTATACGACAGCGGCCGCAGAGCTTATGAAACCACTGCTTATAATAACAGGGTTGAATTGTTTTTGATAGATACAGCAAATTTGCGGATTATCCCGGGCAAAACATACTCGGTTATTTTCTATGACAGCCGTGGCAGGATATTAAAACAAGGTTTAGTTTTTATAAACCCGAACGAAACAACAGTATATGAGATTTAGTGTACAAAACGGGAGCTGTATGGCATTTCACAACTCTCGAAAAAATAAAAAACAAAATGAAAGGGTGACAAAAATGAAAAAATTATTAGCATTATTATTAGCAGCAGCAATTATGGCAGGAGTTTGTTGTTTTGAGGTTTCCGCTGTACCTGATCCGGACTATATGCCCGAACCAACAGAGACTTACACAGCGGCTAACGACAAAATACATGAATTCAACTATTGCTACACAAACGCTCAGGACAATGACGAATTGATTGTTCGTGTATCTTTTAATCCTCAAGGCAATGTGGAAGAAGAAATATATCAGGTCATTTATGAAAGAACCGGATGGACGTATGATGATTTGCTTGAATACTCGTACCGCGACTTTGTGAATTTTGAGGGAGAAGATATATCTGAGTCAGAAAAACTCGAGATAAAAGAAAAAATAAACGCTTATGTAACTATGGAAGACGAGCTATATAAACAGTATGAAGAAAAATATGCAAAACAGTTTATTTATTCTACCGGTCTTAATTTCGAATATGTTTCAAGCAATGCTATAAAGTATCGCGGCGAGCCTGTTGCCATAGGATATGCTTGCGTGCATATGTGCCTGACAAAGAGCGAAATCAATCAGGTTTATCAAATGGATGATGTAACAAAAATTACCTGTTTCCGCAGAAAATACGGAACAACACCGGCACAACCGGAGTATCCCGATAAAATCGATTTGCGCGAATATAATGTTAACAAGCAGGAATTTTTAGCCGCTGCCGATGACAAGCTGATGATTGCGGACATTGATTTGGTCGGCGAGGATTATGACCTATTCTTTGAAGAAATGGGTATCGCTCCCGAGTCGTTCGGCAAAGCTGTGATTTATAACGATATGTATGCGTTGAATTACGGCAAGAACATTAAAATCTGCTTGACAAAGGCTGAGATATACAAAGCGGCTGAGTTAGATTGTGTTGACAATATAGGAGTAAGCATCGATCCCGACGGCTGGAATATGCTCCACTGCACAAAAGGCGACGTAAACGGTGACAGGTCACTGGATATTTCAGACGCGGTTGAAATTCAAAAGTTTGCCGTTGACAAAAACGAGTTTTCAGAGAAGCAGGAAGAGCTCGGCGATTTTAACACTGACGGCAAATGCGACACAATCGACTCTGCAGCAATCCAAAGAGCACTTGTTGCTGAATAAATAGACTTTATAAAGAGGCTGGCTCAAATTTTGAGCCGGCCTTAGCTCATTTGACTTGACCATAAAAAAACGTTTTAGAAAAATTGTCTCAGAAATACATTGATTGGAACAGAATGGTATTGTTTTCTATTCAATACACAAACCAGATAATTCACTACTTTTTTGTTAATTAAATATTTTATATTTAGAAGTTAGAAAGGAAATATCCATGGATTTATTTATTCATATATATAAAAAAAACTATATAAAAAAATTTAATCGAAAAAAAAATCTATCATTTGAAACCGCATGTGGTATTTTCTCATTTGTAGTTATTTTGTTGTCTTTTATTTTATCTATATTTAATTTTGATATAGATAAAGATTTTATTGAAATAATAACCAGTTCATCTTGCTTAGTTTTCATTATTATTATAATGATAACTGATTTTTGGAAAAAAAGGAAAAAGAACAACTCAGTAATATACAATACTTATAATAATAATATTAAAGTTTTAAAACTTACATTTGAAGAAAGAGGGCTACAATGGTCTAAAGATAACCTTACTCTTCTATTATCTGAATGTAACGATAAACTAAACTATAAGAACCAAAATTACGAAACATTTAAAAACATATCTGCTATTACTATAATCCCATTATTATTAACAATTACTATAAATCTAATTGACAATTTTAATACGATCAATCAAAAGATTGGAATATTATTCATTGCATTATTAATGATTTTTATGTCTTTTATTATTTGTACAATTCTATATAATATAATACATAAAGATAATTTCTATTATCAAAGCATAAAAAACACCATATTTGATTTTCGACTTTCAAGCGAGTATGAAGAAATGGAATAAAAGCTGTTTGTATTAAAAAACCACTTGCAATTATAGATAAAAAGCACAAAGAGAATTTAAATAACATCTAAATTTATGTTGACAATGTTTATTTATTACTATATAATATTAATATACTGCTTAATATATCTTTATTGAGGTTTATCGCAAAAAAACAACTAATGTATTACAGCAGACTATCATACTAATTGTTTTATTGTATTATTCAATCCACTTCATATATATAACCATTCGCTCCCCGTGTTCAATAATTATTTCTAATAATAGGTATAATAAAAAGGAATACTTTTGTAAGGAGTGTTACCAATGGGTTTAAACAAATATCCAGCAGATAACTTATTCATATTATTCGAAACGATTTATAACATTAAGGAGTGATTACCATTAATAAGTTTAAACTTTTTACTAAAGCAATATCATTAATAATTATTATTTCAATGTTGGCAATTTCAGCCCAAACATTTTATGCCGATGAAGAAGAAGAAAACTATGGTTTTGAACCGGACAATTGTGACAGAATAACACTTTCACTTGATGCACCACTTAGCGGTTTTTCTTCATCTTACGATCCAAGAAATTTGGGAATCGGGACACCAACAAAGCTTCAAGAGATAAAGTCTTGCTGGATATACGCGACCACTGGAGCAGTAGAGCAGTTCGTCTCAAAAAAATATGGTTCAAAGTTTGATATTTCTGAAACCCACGGCGCAGTTGCTCTATCAGATTCTATAATTCCATCATCGGATTCTACCCAAGAGTATTATTTAAACTATTATATAAATGGTGGTACCTCAAGCAAAGCAATGCAATATTTTACCAATTGGAATGAACCCCTTTTTAACAATAACAGTATTCATTGGAAATCATCAATATTAGAAAGCTCATTTCAATATACTGATCCAAGCGATATAAATGACAACGATTCTACTTTTCAAAGCGCAGAATCCATATTAAATGTAACTGGAGCTATGTATCTCAGTAATGATTCAAATACAATAAAAAGTGCTATTATTAATTACGGTGGAGTAATTGCTTCAATAAGATATGATCCTAAATTGGTTTCTCGCAACGGTATTGGAAATAAAGCTTTTTATAATTCTACTACCCTCAACCAACCTAATCACACCATAGTAATTGTTGGTTGGGATGACAATTATTCCATTGATAACTTTAATGTAGATGGTCATAAACCCCAGAATAATGGTGCTTGGCTTATTAGAAACAGTCATTCAAATGGCAATAGCTATTTTTGGCTCTCATATGAGGAAGACTCCCTATATTATACATCATCACATAAAGTAGTAATAACTGGTGTACAAAAATCAAGCAACAGTGAGAAAATGCTCTCGTATGATTATAAATACATGGGAAATGGTAGTGTTAATAGTACTAATCAAACCTTGTATTTTTGTAATGTCTACAATACATCAGACTATTCAAATAATTACAATGAAATAACAAAGGTAATGATGTATCTTAAAAGTACCGGTTGTGCATATCAGATCAAAGTAATTCCTTTATCTGATGAAGACAATTTGCCAACCAATATTGATAATTATAGTGTACTTGCAACTGGGAATTGCAATTTTGAAGGGTATATCACAGAAGATCTTGATTATCCTGTTGATATTACAAATGCTGATAAATGTGCTATCATCATAAAACTAACCCCATCAAGTAGTGATTCAATTATTTATTATCCCTATGAAGTTCCAAAAAGCCAGTTTCATGTTAACGAAAGCTTTTTGGGGATTGAGTCTAACAACGTCATCAGCTGGAATGATTGCAAAACAAATGTTCCTTATATTAATGGAAATCTATGTATAAGACCTGTTTTGCATAATTCTAATTATGTTGCTGATGATGTAACTATATCGCCTACTCAAGTTGTTCCTACAAATTCAGATGTCGAAATACAAGTATCTTCTATTAATAAACTTTTCTGTATTCATACTCCAAGTAATCATTACTTAAGAGAGGGTATTGATTATACAAGAGACATAGAAAATAATGTAATTGTATTAAAACAAAGTTTCTTAAACGCTTTATATGGCAATTACGCTCCTCTTGTTTTTGAGTTCAACGACGATATTACCAAAACTATATATGTTAATCCGTCCGCAATTAATAACGTTCAAATAGTTGGTCAACCGATTGTAGGAGAAACTTTAACAGCTCAATTATCAGGACAACCTGCACTTACATCTTATGATGTAGATTATCAATGGGAATACTTTGATGATACCGAAAATGAATGGGCTCCAATTTCCGGAGCAACACAAAGCAGCTATGTCATAGACGAAACCTATTTTAATAAATACTTGAGAGTAGCTGTCACCCCTCAACCTAACGGAAATGTAATTACGGGAAATACTTCTAATTCTACAAGTTATCAAGCAGTAGTTTTAGGTGACTGTAATTTAGACGGTTGTGTAGATTCTTTTGATGCTTTACAAATACAAAAATACTCTGCGGGAAGAGTTCATTTTGATGGTAGACAATTATTAGCTGCTGACTTTAATAAAGACGGGGTGGTTGACAGTCTTGATTCAAGTGCTATCCTTTATTACCTAAATAATTAAGTCAATAAACAAAAATTATCGTTCGGCTATTATGTAAATCAATTTAAACAGTTTAAGTAAAAAGGAGATTTATATGAATAAAAAGATTTGTAAAATATTATCCATACTAATGATTATTGCTTTACTGGCAATATCCTCACAAACATTTTATGCTGATGAAGAAGAAATAAACTATGGATTTATGTCAGATCATCAAAACCGATTGGGTTTTTCAGCAGACGCTCCGCTTAATGGTTTTTCTTCATCTTATGATCCGAGAAACAATAATCTTTCCACTCCGGTTAAGCAACAAGACAATACACAGTTATGTTGGATGTATGCTACAACTGGAGCATTAGAGCAATATATCTCATTAAAACGTGGTTCAAAGCTTAATTTTTCTGAACCTCATGGTGGTTTTGCTCTTTCACAATCAATTATTCCGCTTGCTTTAACTCCAAGTGATGAATACTACCAAAAAGAATATGATAATCATTTGGGTAACGCTGCTACTGCGTTACAATATTTCACAAATTGGAATGAACCAATTTTTGAAAATAATAGTCCCCACTGGAAAGCACCTGTTTTAAGCAATTCATTTCAGCCTGATTTAGAGCATTTCTTGTTAACACCATCTTTTCAAAGTGCTGATTCAGTTATAAATGTAACAGGCGCAGTGCATATTCAGAACGATTCTGATTCAATAAAATACGCTATATTAAATTTCGGAGGAGTAATTACATCAATAAGTCATATTTCAAAAAACTTGTGTCATCATGCCAATAATGAAAGTGCTTTATTTAACTCATCCAATCCTGAAGCCTATGACATAAATCATGAAGTAGTAATTGTTGGATGGGATGATAACTATCTCGTAAGTAATTTTTCGGATAGTAACAGACCCAACAGCAACGGTGCATGGCTTGTAAGAAACAGTAATTCACCTAATCACGAGTACTATTGGCTTTCTTATGAAGAAGGCTCATTGTTTCATAATGAATCGGAAAGAGTTGTAATAACAAATATACAAAAGTCAAGTAATAGCGAAAAGATGTTATCTTATGACTATAAACCGATAATATCAGACGACACTTACACTAATGACGCAGTCTATTTTTGCAATATTTATAATACAGCATATTATTCAAATACTTATGATGAAATAACAAAAGTTATGTTTTATCTAAAAAACAGAAAATGCACATATCAAATTAGGGTTATTCCACTGTCTAATGAAGATAATCTTCCAACTGATTTAACTGAAATAAACAGTTATAGTGTGCTTGCAACTGAAACCTTTAGCAATAATTATGAAGGATACATCACTAAAGAATTAAGTCAACCCGTTGATATTACAAACGCCAACAAATGTGCGATTATCATAAAAGTGATTCCTACAAGTTCTGATTCAAAGATTTACTATCCATATGAAACAGCTGAAAGTAAAATTAATGCCGGAGAAAGCTTTATCGGGATTGAAGAAAGCAATGGAATAGATTGGACTGACATCAACCCTCCAGAAAATGCAAATAATAATGAAAAGAACGGCAATCTATGTATTAGACCTATTTTGCATAATTCTAACTATGTTGCTGATGATGTGACCATATCACCTACTCAAGTTGTCCCCACAAATTCTGATATTGAAATACAAGTATCTTCTACAAACAGACTCTTCTGTATTCATACTCCAAGTAATTATTTTTTAAGAGAAGGGCTTGATTATTTAAGGACAAATAACGGAATTGTATTAAAGCAGGAATTCTTAAACGCTTTATATGGCAATTACGCTCCTCTTGTTTTTGAGTTCAACGACGATATTACCAAAACTGTATATGTTAATCCAGCCGCAATTAATAACGTTCAAATAGTAGGTCAACCGATTGTAGGCGAAACTTTAACAGCACAATTAACAGGGCAGCCTATACTTACATCTTACGATGTTAATTATCAATGGGAATATTCGTTCACTGGTGGTGAAAATACTTGGTCGCCAATACCGGGAGCAACACAAAGCAGCTATACCATAGACGAAACCTATTTTAATAAATACTTGAGAGTAGCTGTTACCCCTCAACCTAATGGAAATGTAATTACGGGAAATACTTCTAATTCTACAAGTTATCAAGCAGTTATTTTAGGTGACTGTAATTTAGACGGTTGTGTAGATTCTTTTGATGCTTTACAAATACAAAAATACTCTGTGGGAAGAGTACATTTTGATGACAGACAATTATTAGCTGCAGATTTTAATAAAGACGGGGTAGTTGACTGTCTTGATTCAAGTGCTATAATGGTATATATAAACACCTAACAAAAGGAGATTTGATTATGAAAAAAATTATATCTTTAATCCTCGCCGTTATTACCGTTATGTCCTGCGCGGCATACAGTGTTTCGGCAACAGAAACAACGGATGTAAACAAAAGAAGGCTCGAGATGTTTGTATCTTACTATAGCACGTTTTTCAAGTTGTTTGGAAGGCCGGAGATATATGACGATAATAATTTTTATAAGGAATACCTTAATACTAAAGAAGTGTTAAATAACGAGTCGTCAACCTCGGAAGATTACCTTTCCGCTTATGAAACCGCTAAGAACACTCTCTATAATTTAAAGCTAATGCAAACCTACGCTTGGAAATCATATGAAAAAGCCTCGAAGCTCAAAAATGTATATTATCCTGAAAACGAGTGGAATGAATTTCAAAACACGATCACCAATCTTAAAACCGCGCTTGATGACAATCAGGGAATAGACCGTTATTATCAAGATTATAACGAAGACACAGGCGAATATGATGAAAGAGCGCTTTACTTATACACTGACGAGCAACTTACAGAAATAACAAAATGTTTTTACGGAATGCTCTACGTGTACAACACTATGTCAGACAAGTACTACATTATGGGTGATGTTAACCGCGACGGAAGCGTAAATATACTTGACTCTGTTTATATTCAGA
>OCTW011611781.1_pt1 | contig 29931 bp, 34 predicted proteins | sample 1539671 | NCBI WGS metagenome assembly OCTW01 (sample SAMN02144230, study PRJEB22623) | gut metagenome | biome: sheep rumen | host: Ovis aries | place: New Zealand | reverse complement strand
AATACCTCACGGACTATGAGACCGGCGCCAACATCATCTCGTATGCCATGGACGTGCATCCGAGCCTCATCGGTGCCACGCCCGGCAAGAACTCCAACAGCCTCAGCGGCTCCAACATCCGCGAAATCTTCATCATGAAGCAGAGCCTCAGCAAGCCGATGGCCTACCTGGCACTGCAATGGTGGCCGGTGGTGCGCACCATCAACGGATGGGACCGCAACCTCGAAATCGTGATCCAGGACAGCCTGTTTACGACCCTCGACCAGTCGAAATCAGGCGAAGTGAAAACCGCTAATAATGTGACGCAGTGAGATGATGGAACTCAACAAAATCTACAACGAGGACTGCCTTGAAGGCATGAAGCGCATTCCTGATGGGAGTGTTGATATGGTACTCTGTGATTTGCCGTATGGTTCTACCAATTGCATTTGGGATATTGTGATTCCTTTTGAGGTTTTATGGCAGCAGTGGCTTCGTGTTTGCAAAGAAAATGCAGCAATCGTTTTGTTTGGTAGCGAGCCTTTTTCAAGTCGGCTGAGATTGTCGAACTTGAAAATGTATAAATACGATTGGGTATGGGACAAAAGAACATGCAGCGGATTTCTTAATGCCAAGAAACAGCCTTTGCGTTCAAACGAATTGATCAGCGTGTTTTACAAAAAACAATGCACTTACAATCCACAGATGTCACATGACCGAAAAAAAAGAGAGTTTCTTTTATCAAAAGCAACAGGCTCAGAAATATATAATAAAATCCATCCTAAAGAAAGGCATTACAAAAAAGACCAATTGGCATATCCAAAATCCATACTGCAATTTACAGGTGTCGTGAATAATTCCAAGGAGAAATGCGGACACCCAACACAAAAGCCTGTTGATTTGTGTGAATACCTCATTAAGACCTACACCAACGAGGGCGAGACCGTCTTGGACGCCTGCATGGGCAGCGGCACTACTGCCGTGGCCTGCGTCAACACAGGTCGCAACTTCATCGGCTTCGAACTCGACGAGAACTATTGGCAAATCTCGCAGCAAAGGGTATCTGAAGCCAGACAACAATTAAACGATTAAACAATGATACTCAACAACCTAAACGAAGCCCGACAATTTCTGCCGTCGGTGAACGTGACCGTCGACAACGACCGCTTCAAAGACTTTTTCCGCCGCGCCCAGGAATGGATGGTGGCCAAGGTGGTCGGCACCGACATCGAGGATGTGCTGGAGACCGACATCGAATTGACCTCCACCGACATCCACAAGGAACTGCGCCTGAAATGCCAGCGCGTCATCGCCGAGAAGGCCTTGCTCGATGCCATCCCTGAGATGGACATGCAGCTGACCGAGGCGGGCTTTGCCGTGCAGAAGAACGACAACTTCAGCCCCGCGTCGTCGCAAAGGGTGGACCGCTTGGTGAAGACCCTGCCGGAGCGGATCGCCGCCGATGTAGACTCGATAGTGCGCTTCCTGATGAAGACCAGCATCGGCAATGGTGCCTACACCTATTGGCGTAGCTCCGAACAGTTTACCTATCTCACGGCGGCTTTCATGCCCTTGTGCGAGGAATACACTTCGTATTGCAACGGGGTCCAGCCCGACAGAAAGCCGTCAAAGAACTATGACGATTTCCTTGCCGTCATTCCATTGATGGCCAAGGAGCTTCGCGAGGTGGCCGACTACTACGTGAGCCGTGCCGAGATTGACCGCCTCGTTGAGCTGTATCGCGACAACGACCTGCTCGAAATCCACCGCAAGGCCATCGTGAGCCTGAAGGATTGCGCCGTGGCCGCGTTGCGCTACGACATGCCTCAAGCCCGCAACGCTGCCGTGCAAGCCCGCGAGGTGATGCTTGGTAGCCCCGACGACTTCACGGCCTTCAAGGCTTCGAGCGCCTACAACCGCCCGTCCGTCAACCTTGACGGCGGCAAATTGGTGAACATGTTGTAAACCAACAATAAAGAAAGGAGTAAACTATGATGAAGAAAATTGCAATCTGGCTCAACGAGCACGCCGTTTGCCTCGGCGACACAATCAAGGCCAACGTGGTGCACCTGTGGTGCATCCTCATCTCTGCCATCGTTGTAACCCTTTTTGCCGCCCTTGGATGGAAAGGCAAGGCGATGGAGGTGCTACTGATGGTGCTGCTGCTTGGTGGCTACGTCGTACCTCCCGTCGTCGAGGCCGTCCGCGCACTCGTCAAGCGCGAGCCATGGACGCCGTGGTATTGGTTCCCGATTGCCATCGGCAACACCATCGGCACGGGCATCGCGCTGTTGGTCAGTCTAATCTTTGGCTGGGCGACGCTATGAAACGGCTGAAACAATGGCTCTACGGCCTCAAGACCGATAAACTGCTGCATTTCATCGCTGGTATGCTGATAGCAGAGGCGGCTGCAGTGTTGCTTGGCCTCGCCATGGGCGGCATCATGGCCGCGTTTTGCGGATGGCTGCTGTCGGTGGTGGTCTCGATGGCCAAGGAGATATGGGACAAAGGTCACGACGGCGTATGCAGCATGGCCGACTTCGCCGCAGGTCTCTTCGGGGCCTTGGTGGGACTGACTGTTATGTTGTTAGTAGTGTTGTTATGAGAATCGACCTGACAGCCCCGATGAGTTGGGTAGATCTGACCCACGAACAGATGACCTTCGTTTGCGGATTGCTGTCGGGCGGACTGGCTCGCGAGGAAGTCCTCGTGGCCGCCTTCTGCCATCTCTGCGGAGTGAAGCTGCAACGCAATGGCGACGACTATTGGTTGCTGAATGGCAAGGAAAGAACGCCCATCGGCATCCTTGCCATTGGCGACTTCAGCTCGCGCTTCAGCTGGATACTGGACGACGAACCCGTGGAGCCGCCATGCCCGTTCGGCATCGACCGGTACCTGATTGACACCACTTTCGAGCATTACTTCCGCGCCGACGCGCTGATGCTGCACTATTCACAAACCAACGACGTGCCGACGCTGTGCAAGGCGCTGAAGGAACTGGAAGTGGACATCGAGGAGCCCACGGAGGCGCAAGTGCTGGCCACGCAGGTGTGGTGGAACGGCTTCAAGCGGTGGCTCAAGGAACGCTACCCGCTGGTGTTCCAGGACGGCGGCAGCACGGAACCCTACAACCCCGTCGAAGCGAGGCGCAACATCATGCTGATGCTCAATGACGGAAAGCCGCAAGACAACGAGCGCATCGAGCAAAGCAACATGCACGACGTGCTGGCCGCCTTGCAGCACAAGATCGAACAGGCCAAGGAAGTTGAACAACAAATGAAGAAATACAGATGAAAAAGACCCACATCAAAAAAATGATCGACGACTTGGTGAAGTCCGTCGAACAGAAATTCGGCAAGAAATGCGAGCTGATGACCCTGAACATGAAGACCTGCATCACTAAAGAGGGAGAGGTCTACGCACATGTCGACGCCGTCGTTGACATTGAGGGTGACAAAAACAGTTACAAGGTGGGAAAGGACTTCGACCTATGAGAAACCACGAGATATGGCACGAGTGCGAGCATTGCGGCGAGGAATACGACGCAAGGCTGTGGATGGGCTGCTGCCCGAAATGCGGCCACGACTACGCCGAAAAACTGTCACTCTGACGTCGGGGGAATTTCCAACCTTTGCAGCCTAATCTCAAACAACCAAACAGTAAGACTATGAATTTTGGACAAGCAATTGAAGCCGTGAAAAACGGAAAACTCGTAGCCCGTCAAGGCTGGAATGGCAAGGGCATGTTTATCTTCATGCGCCCTGCTTGCGAACTTGACACAGAAACCGTGGTGAATAAGGTGCAGTCTTTGCCTGATTCGTTTAAGAAATGGGTTGCTGGCCATCATGGGGATGCTCCGACTGAAAAAATCAAGTTTGGCAGTTACCTTTGCATGAAGGCCGCCGATGGTTCAGTTGTCAATGGATGGCTGGCTTCGCAAACCGACATGCTGAGCGAAGACTGGACTGTCGTTGAATAAGAATCTTTGGACTACGGCCGATGAGTGCCAGCCCCTATTGACGTTCTTTGAAACCCTTTTGAAGAAGGCCTTCGGCGTTGATGGCATGGTGATATGCCTGAGCCGATGGGCCTCAGTATAGAGCCGCCCAAGGCCATCCATGTTGTTGTTGGAGGGTACAGGCGGCAATCACACGCGCCCAGGCTTGGGGTGCTGTCGTTGCTATTGTCGTAGCGATGGCACCGCCTAGGAAACGAGCATACTTGGGCGCGACACAGCGGGGTAGAGCAGCGGCCAGCTCGGTAGGCTCATAACCTTCAGGTCGGCGGTTCGAATCCGTCCCCCGCTACAGTTCCTCGGCAGCACCCCGGGCAGGCTGCCCCGCATGAGTGCCCAACAGCAAAATCATTCACTAACCACGTCCGTGCGCAAAGGACGCACGTCGGGTGAAAGCCCCGCGTTTTTACAAATAAGTGTGTGAAGCTGCTGGTTTTCAACAAACATCTTTTTCACGATGGGGCTGGCAACAGCCCTGAGACAACAAACCTTAAAAACAACATACCGCCATGTTCGTCATCTTCTTACTGTTAGCCATCGTAAAATTCGCCCAGCTGCTATTGGTGGGCGCGTTCGCCGCAGGCCACCAATGGTGCCTCACGGCATTCTTCGTCGTCACGGGCATCGCTGCCGCGCTTGACCTGGTGCTGGGCGTGACCGTCATCATCACCAACCGCGAAATCGACAGGGACAGGAGGGAGCCATGAACGCAACGCAAGTCAAGGCCATGAAAAAAGCCTTCATCGCGCGTATGCTCTTTGCCATCGCCGAAATCGAGGACATGGGCGGCTTCCTGCCTTCGGTGCTGATTGCCCAGGCCGCAATCGAGAGCAACTGGGGCCGCAGCACCTTGTCGGCAAAATACAACAACTTCTTCGGCATCAAAGCCGGAAAGTCGTGGAAGGGCAGGACGGTCAACATGAAGACGGGCGAAGTCTTCAATGGCAAGAACGTGACCATCAGCAGTAACTTCCGTGTGTATGACAGCCTTACGGACAGCATCCGCGACCGCAACCGGCTGCTTCGCACGGCACGATACAAGACCGTGGAACCCGCCGCCACACCACGCGCACAGGCGCAGGCCATCAAAGACAGCGGCTATTGCACGGCCACTAACTATGTGGAATCCATCATGGCAACCATCGGGGCAAACAACCTGACACAATACGACCACTAATACCTATTAAATATGAGAAAAGCAATCAAATTATTTGCGGCTGTCTTGATTATTGCCGCAATGTCGGCCCTCCAAAGTTGTGAGGGCTGTAAAAGGGAAATGAAAAGCATTCGTAGTGATATGAGTGGCGGCTTGGAAAGAAGTGCCATTCTTATGGACTACAACGGCAATGTCATCAAAAGATGGGATGGCAAATTTGACATCCGCGATGGCGGTGCTGACAACCAAATCTTTTTCGATCTGAACGGAAAAAGGGTTTGGGTACAAGGAGGTATTTTCCTTTCGGAAGAGAAATGAGAAACATATTTTCTGTCATATTGATTTTGAGTTTGGTTATTACAGGCTGCCGTGCCTCGTTGGAATCAAAGGCCCGGCGCGAACGCACGACGGCCACGGTCGCCGCCTTGGAGTTGCACAGAGTTGACAGCCTGTGGAGCTCCTTGGTGGAGCGGCTGAAGTACAAGATCGAATTCTACCCAGCGACTGGATTACACACTAACATACAAGAAAGCCCTGAGGCCGTAGGAAACCCGCCGAGGGAGCGGACTTTGTCCCCGTCTCCCGCCGACCCGTCCGCTGCCTTGCTTGGCCAGTCCACTTTCTTAGGTGGCAATGGCGGCGGATGCGGGTCGGTCAAATCGATTGAAATCACGGCTGAGAGGGAGGAGGAATATTCCGGTACCGCCAAGGTGGACTCCGCTTCCCAAGCCGAAAACCATAACACTGAGGTTCGCCAAACCGAAAAAGCGTCGGAGGCCCGGCAGGACAATGGCACCGTCGCAACGGTGTGCATTGTCTTCGCTGTGTCCTTGTTGGTATACCTATTTTTAAAAGCTGCACTGAAATGATCCGAGCAATTCAAATAGGAAGGGAAGTGGTGGTGATGGTGGGGGCTGAGCGCGATGGCAAGATTGTCGGCCTGAAGATGATGGTGATGCCGCTGCCGACGTACAGGATGAAATATGGACAGACGCAAAACGACAAATGATGAAACGTTACTACAACCCCGAAAACGAGCGCGTGCAATACGTGGTGCGCGAGACCCTGAACGGCTATGTGCCGACGATGCTGTCTACCTCGACGGGCGAGATGGTGGCCATCACGCCGAAGACGGCGGCGCAATACGGGCTGCGCCTGCCCGATGTGCCGCTGGCGCAATCGTGCGCACGGAGTACGGCTGAACGCTACCTCAACCAGTTGGCCACCTTGAACGATTGGGTGGCAATCGAGACCCAAGAATAGGTCTTTCATAATCTTTATATTGTTTTTCCTCCCCGGTTCGCTTGAATCGGGGAGGTTTTTTTTGTGCCTGAAGAAAAAATGCACTTTTTTTGAAAAAAAAATCAATTTTTTTGATTGTGATGATATTATTTTTACTATCTTTGCAGCGTCAAACGATAGGAAATATGAAAAGATTGAAAGTCATCGAAGTGATCAGGTTGCTTGAAGCAGATGGATGGTATCTGAGCTACACCAATGGAGACCACCGCCAGTTCAAGCACCCGACAAAACCAGGGAAGGTGACGGTGAACGGAAAGAAAAGCGACGTGTTGAGCCAATTCCTTCTCAACAGCATCTGGAAACAGGCAGGGTGGAAGTGACCACCCTGCCACAAAAAAAAGTGAAAGCAATAAAAAGTAGTAGATATGGAAAAGAAAGTGACAGTGAAAGTGTATGTCGAATGGGCTGACAAGAATTTCTGCGCCACATTCGGCGAGAATGTGCCTGGCGTGGTGGCCATCACCGCCAAGGATGTTCGTGAACTTAAGAAAGAGGTGGCCGAAACGCTGCGCTTCCATGTGGAAGGCATGTTGGCCGATGGCGACGAGGTGCCGCAATGGCTTGTCGACGGCAACTATGAGTTTGAATACAACTATTTGGATGCCGCCGCGTTGATCCACGCCTGCGAGCCTTACGCCAGCCTCGCGGCTTTGAGCCGCGCCACCGGCATCAACCAAAGGCAGCTGAGCCACTATGCCAACGGCCTGCGCCATCCGCGCCCCGAGCAACGCCAACGCATCGTCGACGGTGTTCACCGTATCGGACGCGAACTGCTTTCAGTCGTATGACTATCGTTTGACAACGCGGAATGCGACTCCAAGCCCGTGCCTTCACAGGTGCGGGCTTTTATCATTTTCGTGAAATCAGCAAAATGATGTTCCCGAAAATCGTTTTCGGGAACAAACCCTTATGTTACTTTTTTGCCGAAAAGTAAAATTGAAGCGTTCCTTATGTTACTTTTTTGGCAAAAAGGTAACATGAAAACATCGATATGTACCCGAATTTGCGTTTTTGGGTACATGTTTATATCTTTGCGACCTCAAACCTAATCTAAATCATTATGAAAAAGCAAATTGTAATACTGGCTCTAGGACTCCTTCTATATGGATGCCAAAACAGCCCAAAACAAGAGCCTGTTGTAAAAGAAACGCCTGTTGAAACAACAGTAACACCAAGTAGAGACTTTCGTGCCGAATTAGATGATCTAATTGAGAAGAGTGGCCTCAAAGTCAGGAATGGAGACTATTACGACATCATCAGCTTCGACACTGCTTATTGCCAGCAGTTTTATGACCTATGGAAAGACATAACTGAAAGCCCATACAAAAACACATCAATCGGAACTGAAGCTTTGGCAATAAGTGTTTCAACAGCCTTCTATAAAGAAGAAGTGAGGTCGGGCAAAAAGAAAGCGATGCCTTCACAGCCGAAAAAGAAAGAATGGGAAGTGAAGGTAGGATGCACGAAAGAGTTTGTTTTAGACGCATGGGGAAAACCTGACCACATTGCCACGAGTGAAAGCGCGGTAGGTAAGATTGAAATGTTGTACTACTACAACAAGCAGTATATCATCACCATCGTCGACGGATGGGTCGAAGAAGTGAACCATTACGAGTGATCTTTGGGAAATTTTAGGGAATAATGGAAAATTTCTCATAATTTTTTCCGAAAAACGCTTGCAGATTGGAAATTTATCTATATTTGCAGCGTCATACGAGAGGGAAAGACCTCTAAGCCGGGGCAGCTTCGATAGCCCAAGACACAGCCGAGGGCTTTTTTGATGCCCTTAAACTATAGACCCCTGCGGTCGCCTTTCGTGAGATTTGCCCCCTTGGAGGCCTCTCGTATGACAGCGAAACGGCGACCGCTTTCTTTTTTGTCGCCCAATACAAACTCTTAAATGTCATACGATATGCAAAACTCAAGAACGACAGCCGGAGAGACGGCACCGAGAACACTGGTAATCATCCGCGATTGCCATGCCAAGAACAACATCGTAGTAACCGCCAACAGCGATCGCGAAGAAGAACGGATTAGACTCCGAGCCATGAGCCGCAACTGGCTTGTGGCCGTCCGCAAGCCGAAAGATCCTGGACAAATCCTGGACAAATCTTGGACATCGACAATGGAACGCGCATGGCACAAGCCATCGGCATTGGCCTGCCGACCACGGCCGCAACTTGCCGATGCGTTCCGACTCACCCTAACGACTTTGGCCAAGGAAGGAGGTGCAGCATGACACGCACAGAAATCATCACCCGCCTTTGCGAAATCAACGCGGGCTTGGCCGACTTACGCGGGCAGGCCGAACAACTCAGCGTGGAACTGTCCACGCTGATGGAACAGATACAACAGGAATAGGAGACCTTGTACAGCCTCACTATGCAAGGCCGTCACCCTATGAGGGGCGACGGCCTTTTTTTGTCACTTGCATTGTCTTGGTGTTGGATAGTTTTGCACCAAACCAATAATAGCCATGTTGTCATTACAATACCTCCAATCTATCCTGCAAGGCACGATGCCTGCCATCGCCGACGTCGAAAGACAGATCATCGAGTCGGCTGCCGGCTACGACGGCATCGTTGCCCTCGTGCAAACCAAAGGCGTTTCTCCCGTCATCGTGCTTGAGAACAGCGAAGTGGGCGAGTTCTCGTTCCGTCCGGGCGGCTTCCTCAAGTCGTCGCAATCGGTGTGGGTAATGAAGATGGTGGGGCGTGACGACAACCGCCGCGCCGTGCAAGACGAGTGCATGGCCATGGTGAAACGCATCCTTTCGGTCATAGCCAAACACGAGAAGGACGCGGAACTGAAGGAGTGGGAGTTTGACCGGATACCGTGGGGCATACGCAACGCCGGGGCCAACTTCACTGGCTACGAGTTCACGCTGTATTTCTCAGAAGACACTGACCTAGAATATCATGAGCAAGGATGACATCGTAGACCTGAAGGAGTGGGCCGACATCACCGTGCAGCGGTGGGAGATGAAGATCGCCAAGCTGCGGTTCCAGCCAACACACACGGGCGACCTCATCAACTCGTTTCGCGCCCATGTGGAAAAGGATGCCAACGGCGACGTGGCCAAAATCTCTTTCACCTTTCTTTATTACGGCTACTACGTAGATGCCGGAGCGGGACCGGGCTACCGCAGCCCCAAGCGGTGGTTCAACAAAATCTACTGGCGTGAGTTCAACCAACTTGGCCGCCTGATGGCCGCCCAATACGGACAGGAATGGGTGGACGAGGTGATGAAGTCCATAGAGACTATTAACTATCATAGGTAGAATATAATTGGGTTGTTTATTTTTTTATACCGAAACCATCGATGAAACCAGCGGTGGTTTCTTTTTTCAGCGGTATCTGCATGCCGACTGTTTTGGGTTGGTGTTCCCGCTCCGTCACCTGTATTTGCCTTTTCGCGCTGCAAAGATAGTTACGGCGTTTTCTGCAAGTCAAGGCACAAGTCGAGCGGCTCAATGAAAAATCTCCACGCCTGCGGGTGGTATTTTTCGAGCCGTCCTTGACTTGCAACCGCCTACTTCTTTTCAGGCAGCGTAAAAAGGCTATACGGTGATTCGGAGGGAACGGATTAAAAAAAAAGTCGGACAGCAGATGATTTCAATTGAAAAAAAGGCTTCCGGCTCAAACAAAAAGAATAGATTAAGTAACCCCAAAAAAGACCCCTAAAATTTACCCATTATGAAAAATGTAGTTAAAGAGTACAGACTAAAGTACGAACCCACCCAAAGAGAAGCCACTATTTTACGCGACAGCCGCGACACTTCCGAAGAGTTGAGGAAGATTTTCGACCCCGACACGATAGGACTTTTTGAAAGTTTTTTCGCGCTCTATTTGAACCAATCCAATAAGGTAAAGGGATTTTTGAAGATAGGGCAGGGAGGCATGACCCAAACCGTGGCCGACCCTCGCCTGCTGCTGATGGGCGCACTCGATAGCCTATCCACGGCCGTAGTCATCGCCCACAACCACCCGAGCGGCAACCCACGACCGAGCGAGGACGACCGCCGACTGACACAAAAAATCCGCGAGGCCTGCAAACTTTTGGACATCGTGCTAATTGACCATATCATTTTAGGCGATGGCAGCTATTACTCATTCCGCGACCACGGAGAACTCATATAATAAACGCGAGGGACGGCGACCACCGAGCCGCCGTCCCTACCTATTTATAAAAAAATCGCCGCCTTCGGCGCCCGTTGGGTCTTGAAGGCGGCGATTTTTTTGTCACTTGTGCCCAATACGGATAGGGTAATTTCGCAACAAACCAAAAACCGAAACCCTATTTATGGCAAAGAACACTCAGGAAGCCGAAGTAATCGTAACGATGAACGGCCAAGCCGCGAAGAAGGCCGTGGCCGAATTGTCACAAGAATACCAGCGCCTGCAAAAGGAAGCACTCAATGCATACAAAGCTGGCGACGATGCTCTTGGCAAGAAACTCGATGCCAAGGCGCAAAAGCTGATGAAGGACATCGAGATAACTCGCCGAGAAACGAAGAAGTTCGCCGACGTGATGAAGAACATCAACGGCGCCAGCCTCAAAGAGTTGCGAAGCGCCGCCAAGCAGCTGCAGTCGGAAATCAACAAACTTGCACCTGGCACACAAGCCTTCATCGAAAAGTCGAAGCAACTCCAGCAGGTGAACACCCGCATCCGTCAGCTGACCAACGAGTTCAAAGGCTTGGTGGTGGAGGAGAAGCAAGCCACATTCTCACTGAAAGGGCTTGCCGATGGTTTCAATAAGTATTTTGGAATGGTGACGGCGGGCATTGCCGCTATCACAGGCATTTCGATGGCGTTCCGCAAGGCTGCCGAAGATGCAGCCAAACTTGACGACGTGTATGCCGACGTGATGAAGACTACGGGCTTGTTGCACGAACAGGTGGAGGAACTGGATAAGGAACTGATGAAGATGGACACCCGCACCAGCCGAGAGCAGCTTTTGTTACTTGCAAGGGATGCCGGCAAGTTGGGCATCCAAGGCAAGGAAAACATTCTCGGCTTTGTTCGTGCCGCGGACCAAATCCAAGTGGCTTTGGGTGAGGACTTGGGCGAAGGTGCTATAAAGAATCTTGGTAAGATTGCAGATGTGTTGGGTCTCACCCAGTCGATGGGCATCGAGAAGGCATTGCTGTCCATCGGATCGGCGGTGAACGCCGTCGGCCAGGCCAGCACCGCCAGCGAAGCCTACCTGGTGGACTTCACTCAGCGGCTCGCAGGCGTGGCGGCACAAACTAATATCTCTGCCTCCAACATCATAGGCTTCGCTTCCGGATTGGACCAAAGCGCAATGAAGGTGGAGATGGCGGCCACCGCATTCCAGAAGTTCCTGATGAAACTCTATGAGGACCCGGCGAAGTTTGCCGCCTACGCCAACTTGGAGGTCGGGAAGTTTACGGAGCTGCTGAAGACCGATGCCAACCAAGCGGTCATCACCATCTTGAAGGCCTTGAAAGACCAGGACGGATTCGCTTCGCTCGTTCCCATCTTCAAAGACATGGGTCTTGATGGAGCCAGGGCCGTGAGTGTGTTGGCTGCCATGGCAACCAATATCAACGCCGTGACCGAGGCCCAGGCGGTGGCCAACGATGAGTTTGCCAAGGCCACCAGCGTGACCGAGGAATACAACACAAAGAACAACAACATGCAGGCACAATTGGAGAAAGCCCGCAAGGAGTTCCACAATGCAAGCGTCACATTGGGGCAGTCGCTGAACCCCATCATGCTGAAGTCGACTAAGGCGACCACTTATCTGATTAAGGCGTTGGCAACTTATGGAAAGGAGATAAAGTCGGTGTTGGTTGTCTTGGCGGCTCTGACAGTGTTAATCAAGGCTCAGGCTATTGCTGAAGGAATCAAGGCTGTTGCGTTGAAGGTGAGCAATACTCTAACGGCAACAGGAACTGTCTTGTCAAACAAGATGATGGCGGCATATTACCGCCTCACAGGCCAAACCCTGAAAATGGCCGCAGCGCAGAAGGCGGCCAATGCAGCAATGAGTACATCGGTTATTGGCGTTATTGCCGTTGCCGTTGCAACCCTGACGTTTGCCGTTGCAAGGTATGTCAACAAATTGAAAGAGGCAAATAAGGAGTTGAGCTATTCTGAAGAACTGGAAAAGAGAATAGCAAATGCACAAGCTGAAGAGACGGCAAAGGTCGTCGCTCTGACGAAAATTGTCGATGACCAAAACATATCTTATGCCAGACGTAAACAGGCTCTAGATGAACTGAAAAAAATAGTGCCTGATTATCATGCCAGCCTCACTAAAGAAGGGAAACTGATTGACAACAACAAGGAAGCCCTTGACCGTTATATCACCAACCTCAAAGCAGCAACCCGGATGAAAATCCTAGATGAGGAATTTACGACTTTGCAGGATAAATTGATGAAAGCCGAGGACGCTTACAAACAGGCATCCAAGGAATTGAGCGATGCAATGAACGAACCAGCACCATTGTTTGGGGCCAAGTTAGAAGTCTACGAACAAAACATCAATCACCTTGGTAAGATAGCCAGAGACGCAAAGGATGTCCTTGAAGGTTTGCAAGCCGAGGAAAGAGAACTTCTTGGGAAAATTGGAGATGCCTCTAACAATCCAGGTACCACGAGCTTAGACCCAGATGGCGGTGGTGGTGCCGGCGGTGGAAGTGGCCTCACCGAAAAAGAGGCAAAAAAAGCCTTCGACGCCCGCATCAAGGCCATCCAACAGCAATACAAGACCGAAGAGAGAGAACTGAAACTGTCCCTTCTGCGCCAAGAGATTGACCAGGCTGAATACGAGTCAAAACTTTATGCAGCCAAGACAGAGTATTTCCGTCAAAAGATTGATGCCGCGCGGCAATACGGCCAGGATGAGACCGAAATCATGAACGAGTTCTATGATTGGCAGATCCAGGCGATTGAAAAGAGCAACAAGCAACAGCAGGAAATGATGGACGCCTTGGCCAAAGCCAACCGCGCCCGCAAGAAAAAGGAAGAGGACGACCAGCTGAAGGAGATGCAGAACCTCGGCAAACGGTTGGTCGATGAGCAAGAAATTCTCGAAAACGACCTAGCCCGCGTGAAGGAACGCATAGGCGAAGACACTTGGAAAGAGGAGCTTGCCTTCGAGATGTGGAAACTCGAAGAACTGCACAACCAAGGCATTATCTCCGAGCGAGATTATCAGATGGCGAAGCTGAAAATTCGCATGGAGTATGCCCAAAAGGCCGCTGAAGGTGCCAACCAATTTGCCGAACAAGCCTCCAACTTCGTCACCCAACTGAAGGAGATGGAGTCGGCACAACTCGAAGCCGAATACCAAAAGCAACTCACCGCTGCTGGTGACAACGCCGAGGAACGCGAAGCCATCGAAGCCGAATACGAGCAGAAGCAGCTCGACCTGAAGAAAAAGTATGCCGACACTGAGATGGCCATCAACATCGCCAAGACCATCGCCAGCGGCGCCGTGGCCGCCATCAAGGCCTACGCCGAGGGCGGCCCCTACCTCGGCATCGCATTGGCAGCCCTCATCGCCGCCACAACGGCGGCAGAAGTGGCCACCATCGTGGCGCAGCGCAACGCCATTAAGAATACTTCCGTTGGCGGTGGAGGCTCTTCATCGGCTCCCAAGACAGGCGAACGCAAGATGACCGGCTACAGCGAAGGCGGCTTCACGCCCAAGGCCGCGTCGGACTCGACGGCGGTGGGCGTGGTCCACGCCAACGAATACGTGGCGCCGGCATGGATGGTGCGCCAGAATCCCGTCACCTTCGCCAACCTTGAGCGTTACCGCAAGAGCGGAAGCCACGGACGCAGTGGTTCCATGAGTCGCGGCTTCGCCGATGGTGGCTTCACCCCCGGCAAAGGAGGTGGCCCGTCGGCAGCGATGCCCACACAAATCGACATCGAAGCCGCCGTGGAAGCTGCCATCCGCCGCGCGATGGATGACGGTGCCATCCGCGCCTACGTTGTACGCAAAGACATCGATGAACTCGATGCCCAAACCCTGAAATTCAAAAAACTTGGTTCAAGATGAAGCTGACGACTCGTAACGGGGAAATCGACCTGCCTCGCGATTTCTCTTTCAATATGGAAAGGAGCAACCCGCTCCTGTTGGACGAAGGCGATTCAAGCGTTCCGGCCACATTGCCGTCGTCGTCGAGGAACCTGGCCGCAATCGACCACCGCGAACGCATCGACCGCGCCGAAGCCTACGACGACAAAGTGGATGCCATACTCGAAGTGGGCCCCATCCGCAAGCATGGGCAACTGGCATTCGACACCGTACATAGCAGCAAGGGCGTCAATGCCTCGTTCTACATCGACAACAGCGACCTTTACATATCATCGAAAAACAAGACGCTGAAGGAAATCTTCGCCCGCTACAATGTGGTGTTCGGCGACGTGGACACGGCTATGCTGAAGATGCAGGAAATCTACGAAGGTGCCGATTCCGACTTCAAGGTTTTTCCCGTGGCCGTGTCGCCCTACGAGGACAATGGCGAGAAAGTGTACCAGTGGCTCAACAGGGTGGAAAACAACTCGTTGGTGTACGAAACGACCATCCACGAGGGCGATTCCGTCAACTCGGTGCCGCGAGGCTATGGCATTGCGCCTTTTCTCAGGCTTTCGAGGCTCGTTGAGCTGCTTTTCCATCTCCTTGGCTACGAGGTGACGGAAAACTGTCTGGCCGAATGGCCCTTCCAAAGGTTAGTCGTCGTACACAACTACTCCGACTGCCTCTGCAACCAGACCGTCACCTTGTTCTATAAGGACCTCGTCCCGAGTTGTACCTTGCACGATTTTTTGACCTGGCTTAACAACAAATGGCACGTGCAGCCGGTGGTGGATTCAAACAGCCGCAAGGTGAGGGTGGTTTCGATGGAAACCATGTTGGCCATCGGTGCCGACATGGATATCACCCCCATCGTGGAGGACGATTTCACCGTACAGCTCAATCCCAGCAAGCGTGTGGTGATGACGCCGACCAACTCGATTGAAGGCACAGACCCCGCCGCCGAGACTTTCGACCAACTGATCGAAAAGTATGGAGATTTCGCCTACGTCAACGAAATAGAGTTTGCGCAATACCCCACAACCACGCCACCTGTACAAAACTCGTTGTTGCTCAGGCGGGCTACAGGGCAGTTCTACGGCGTGCAATTCGACAACACCCTGCGCAAACTGAAGCTCCTTGGCACCAACCACTTCACCTACGACCGTGCCAACAGTTCCGAGACGGAAGATTTCAGCCAATCGGATGTTATCCCGCTTATGCTTTGCGAAGGCAAGGCTGGTGCGATTTGGGCCGCGCCTTTCATCGGCGACCGCAAACACGCCCACACTTCGTACAACGATTCGGCCACCGACGAGAAACAGGACATCATCGTCGTGCAGGCCGTGACGGACACTGCCCATTTCTTCTACTACACCACGGGTACGACGCAACCCGTCATTCCGTATAAGTTGCCCGTAAGCAACAAACACTTCATGGAACTCAACTTCGGTACCACGCCCTATGACCTTTACGATGCCTGCTGGAGCAAGTTCAACAACATCTTGCTGAACCATCCCACCTACCTTGACGGCAGGGTGCGCTTCACCATCGGTCAAATCCTTGGCATGGACATGACACGCCTGAAGCTCTGCCAAGGGCAGCATCTGTTGCCGGTCAGCCTGTCGGCACCAATAGCGGCAAAGCAGGGGCTGACGGAGGCCAAATACATCTTAGTGAAGACCTACACCAACGGCATCACCGACAGTGCCATACTGCCCAGCGCGATGTCGGAGTATGTTTGGGAGGTCACCAGCAACATCATGCAGGCGGTGCAGGCGCTATGGACACAGATGGGCGGCGGCCCCAACTTCGGCGACATCGACGTGCCCGACACGAATTGGGGCGTGGAGTCGCATTTCCTGGAATACGGCAGCTATTCGGTGCAGTATGTCGGGGAGGAACTGAATCCCGGCACACCTACGCAGGGCGATGTGGTCACGATGTCGCGACAGGCCATCATCACCATCCATTATCGGGAGGTTATCGAATACGAGCCGGAGCTGAATCCACAGGGGCATGAAACTTATGTCGTGTCGCATGATTGCGATGAGACCTTCACCAACCAAATCGTGACCTTCACGTTTACGGCAGTGCCCGCGTGATTTGTCACTCCATGAAACACCTATAGGAATAATTTTGCAGACATGAACATCAACGATTTCTCACAGAAGCCAATCGCGGGACGCACCTACGCCAAGAACGAGGTGCCGCCCTTCGTGATCACCACGGGCAACACGTTGCTGGCCATTTTGAGTATCGGCAACGAGGTTGTCTTCAAGGGCATCTATGCACCTGATTTCAACGGCCAAATCTCCATCGACTTCCGTGGGCTTTACGACGACTACCTGAAGACCCTCATCCCGACCACGGGCACCGACGAAATCGCCCATGTGGAATACCGTCGCGAGTTCACGGCCGCGTTCGAGGTCTACATTGGCGAAGACACGCCCGGCGACACCAACTACGTTTCGTGGTATGTGGCCAACGCCCGACTGAAGTCGGAAACACCATTTTACCAATGGGGCAGGGCCAACTTCCTGACCAACCAACCAATGGAAAAAACCACCAACTACGAAGCCCCCGAATGGCTGACATGGTGGGACCCGAACAAGACGGGAGGCTATGTGTTGACAGCCCGCTTCTACAGGAACAATGGCACGTCGTTGGATATTGAGGTGAAGACAGACACGGTGGAGGGCGTTTACAGCTGCAACGTGCGCTACAGCCGCCTCGTCCGCATGGCCAACGCGCTGCCGAGCCAATTGAAGGGCTATTACGACCTCATCCTGACGGACGAAAACGACACCGAGGTTTGCCGCCAGCGTTACATCTACGAGGAACGCAGCGGCCGTGAGAAATACTTCCTCTTCGTGAATGCCTTGGGCGGCATCGACACGTTGATCTGCAAAGGCGAGAACGTGCTCGCCCCCGACATCACACACAACATCGGTCGATTTGGCCACCAATACCGCGCCTTGGACGACACCGACGACATGCGCCGTTGGACGCAGCACATCGGCCAGGTGCCCAACCGCCAACGCAATTGGATCTACGAATTGCTGACCGCCAAGCAAGGTGCCGAGAAATACGACCCCGATACGATGAAATACTTGGAAATCGTGGTCGACAGCTCAGAACTCTCCATGAGCGACTTCGGCCAGTTGGCAGGCTCGCCTTTCAGTTATATCCTGAACGAGACCGAAAACGTGGTGGCCGACACCGAGCGGCCCGACCGGAGCCTGCACCAGAGCGTGGCAGACCAGGCCGAAGAACTCCACGACGACACCAAGCAGATGGAAATCGCCTTCGAAAGCGACGGGCAAGGCGGCTTCGAGACGGACGACATCGAAATCCCAGCCACGAAGGTCTATGTCACCGATCCACGCAGCTTGAGTACGGCTGGCGAATCGCCAATCTATTATTTCCTCAACGGCAGCGCAACGGCCTCGGGCAGCATCACGCCCGGTGTTGACGCCAATCCATATATCATCGACAAGAAAGAGGATGCCACCATCCGTTTTGCGACACAGAACGCAAATGTCGCGACACTCATCATCAATTATTACCCAACCGCAAACATATAAGCCATGGGAAAGATCATCAAACACAGCGTCATCGAGAACGTGCCATTCTGGATTTTGGCAGGATTGGCCATGGCGATAGGCATCACGGCATTCTTCATCCCGCCGATGGCGGAGATTCACCCGTCGGTGCTACGTTTCATTTCGTGGGCGTTCGCCTTCGCCGCCCTGTGGACGGTGTTTGCCAGCATGATGCGCGGCATCGACGCGAGGCTGCAACACGGCAAGACCAGCCTCACCATCGGCGACATCGACAGAAGAAACGAGCCAAGGCCAACCGAGCAACAACCCGAAGACGAAGAGGAGGTGACAAATGAATGACATCAGCTTCAAACTTGGCTCCGTGAACCCTTCTGGCATCAGCGATGTGGTGTTTTATATACCGAAACACTACATCCGCCGTTGGCCGACCATCGAGGACGCTTTTGAGGCCTTGATGGAAGGCCGCTATGCCGAATATGACGGCGACTTTGAATTGCAGCCTGGCTGCTGGTGGAACCGTTTCTACTCCACGCAAGGCAAGGGCAAGATTGATTGGGATTACCAAGGCGAGACCGACTGCAAGGTGGTGGTGAACCATGCCACGCTGTCGTATCCGAAACTTGCCAACGAAGTGCGCGCTTTCGCCAAGTTCGCCAGCAACGGCGATTTCGTTTTCTGCATCAAGCACGATGGCAAGTACTACATCATTGGAAACCGTGACTACCGAGCCACAATCACGCCTAACGGCGACTCGGGCGACTCGCCTGGATCGGCTAAGGGTGTCACGATGGACATCCAGTGCCCCGACACCACGCCGGTGCCCACCTATAAGGGCAAGATTGTGTTGTCCGACGGCATCCTGGACTGCGAAACAGACACTTTTCAAAATTTTGAAGATATGAACACCAACAAAATTTCTGACTACTCAAAGCAAATCGAAGGCAACAGCGTTCGGTTTGAGGCTGGGGGCAACTCCGGCAGGATTCACATCGAGGGCACGGGCCCCATTGTGATGGAAGTGAGCGTCGATGGCGTGACCTATAAGGAAGTGGACCACGACATCGAGTTTGAGAATGGCGTGGCCATTGCGCCGTTCCAGTTCTACATCGGCGACAAAGTGCGCCTGAGTGCAACGACCTTGACCAAGGTCACAATCAATTACAACGACCTTAAAACTAACTAACCATGGATGGATTCAACACCACACTTAACCAAGGTGGCAACGGCGGTGGCGGCGGCGGAGCCGCTGCAAAGCTTGCCGTATCGATCACCTACGCCGCCCTGAAGGCCTTGCGCGATGGCGGCAACCTCGTGCCCGGCACCTGGTACCGCATCACGGATTATGTCTGCACCACCACGCAGCAGGACACCCAAAGCGCCAACCACGCTTTCGACATCATCGTCCGCGCCGACGGCACCAGCCACTTGAACGAGAACGCATTTGCCGCCCACCATGAGGGTGACGAATACTTCGCCAACTGCAAACTCGAAGCCTGGCAGCTGAAGTACAGCCTCGACAATGACACCAACCGCTTCGCCTGGGCCGATGACGAGAACGGCAAAGGAGTTGTGTATTTGATGAAGGACGAGTGGAACAACGAGTGCCCGTATGACTTCAAGAACATCATGTTCAAGAGAGTAAAAGTATCTGGAGAATATGTTGAAGGTTCCTATGCAGATGCCAAATTCCTTTATCTAGGAATTCCAGGTGACATTCCTGAAGTTTTCGATGTCGAGGACGAAAGCGACACGATTTGGGTCTACACCTTCAACGGCTTCGATGATTTAGAAGATGTCGCACAAGTGAGAGATGTTTCTGTAAAAGGCATGTTGACGGAAGATGAAAGATTTGGCGGTTATCCAGACAAATATCATCCGTCTAATGGAGTCATGAAGGCGAGACAAGCGTTCCAAGTAGTTGACGACGAAGACGGACACGAAGTGCAATTGCTCAACAACATTGTTTTTGTGCAAATGTATACAACGACTTACAACTACGAAGTGGATGGTTACGATTTCAATGCCGGATGCTACAATATGACTATCGGCGCAAAGAGAAACGAAGGCCTTAAATTTGGAGCCCATTGCCATGATTTTGCCATTGGATCAGGCTGTTATGGGAGTAGCTTTGGCAGTAACTGCCAACACAACACTTTCGGAACGGATTGTTACCAAAACTCGTTCGGGAACGGTTGCAACTGGAACTCGTTCGGGAACAGTTGCAACAGCAACTCGTTCGGGAACAATTGCTGGAATAATTCGTTCGGGAACAATTGCTACCGAAACTCGTTCGGGAACGATTTCCGATATAACACGTTCGGGAACTACTGCCACGATAACACGTTCGGGAACAGTTGCAACAACAACTCGTTCGGGAACGACTGTCAATACAACTCATTCGGGAACGATTGTGGCGGTAACTCATTCGGGAACTACTGCCAATACAACACACTCGGGAACAACTGCGAAGACAACTCGTTCGGGAACTACTGTCAAACAATCACTGTCTTTGACGGCGTTCAGTATTGCAGCGTAACCGGTGGCAGCAGCAGCGCGCCAGTAAAGAACGCGCAAATCCTCAACGGAACGGCAGGTGCTTCAGCACAAAACAAGCTGACCATCGGCTTCGCCGCAAACAAGGCTTACACCCAGGTTGCGGCCAAGACAACGGAAGGCACTTTGAAGATTTTCAACCCTGCTGATTTGGTCCAATAATCGGACTTTTCAGCAACGGAATTTGCCTATTCTTGCGCTATTTGTGCAAGAATAGGCAAACAATTCGTTGCCATACAAGTTGAAATTCTTCACTGAAAACCTTGTAAACCACAACTTTACATACCATAGTAATGCCAATCAGCGAATAATTGTTCCCGAATTATTCCTCATGTCCCAAATTCCCTCACGTGCGATGCAAAAAAAATTCTTGACCGGGTCAAGTGCATTCTTCTCCTGTTTGGCTGATTTCCAGCCAAAGGACAAAGATTGGATTGTTCTTGACGATACCCCCAAAGGCTATAAACACTACCGCCAAACCTCAACCCCTGGAAAATGCGTGTTCGAGTGGCGTGCCGCCAGTGCCGACGAACTTATTGCATACGCCTTGGATCATCCCAAGCCCGCCATGCAAATGATCAAGTTCCTCACGCCCGACTTTGCCGCCCATATCGGGCTGACTATCGGGCAGCTACAACGGCTGAAGCCCCTCGTTGATGCCCTGGACCCAAAACACCGCTACGCGTCCATCATCTATGAAAGCTACATCGAGAACGGCAACTTCACGCTGACCGACAGCCAGCTTGATGCTGCCTACCGATGCTATAGGGAGGCGCGCCGCAATGGGTGATTCAGTCCCCTTGGCGAGCCTTCGATACCTCAATTTCGATTGAATGGCGGTCCACTTCCCGGTAGATTTCCGTGGTCTGCAACTTGGTGTGGCCAAGCAGCTTCGACACGACCGTGATGTCAACGCCCTGCTGACCGAGCAAGGTGGCAAAGGTGTGGCGTGAGCTATGGAAGGTTATCTTGGCATCGGCTCCAACGGCATCGAGCAAGCCGCGAAGCGTCTTGTTGACGGTGGCGTTGGGACCGAGTTTCTTTGTCAAGCGGCCAATGTTGCCGCCATATTTTTCCACCATGGCCAACATCTTCCCGTCGAAGAGTTTGCCGATGGGAATCTCAACGGTGAACTTGGTCTTCTGCATGGCGATGACCAACCAGCCGCCGATGATGTGGTTTTGCCGCAAGGCCGTGATGTCGCTGAAGCGCAATCCGGTGTAACACCCGACCAGGAAGGCATCACGCACGATTTCTTCATAGCCTTTCAACTTCATAGCCTCTAACTGTCGAAGTTGTTCTTTTGTGATATAGCCTTTTTTGCTGACCATCTGCTGGATGCGGAACTTGTCGAATGGATTGGCACTGATGATGTCGCGCTTCTTTGCCTCATTGAGCACCGCACGGAACAACCGCAAGCGGCTGATCCGTGTGTTGTGGGCAATGCCGCTCGACCGAAGCCATTTGTCGTAGGACACGACAAACTGGTAGTCAATCTCGGCAACATGGATGCCAGGCTTGAATTTGTCGATGTTGTTGAAAAGTGTCTTGTAGTTTTGTTTGGTCAGCTCGTTGCGCTCACTTTGGCCGACCACTTCGTTTCCGAAGTCGGTCAGCTTTGCCGAGGGCGACAAATGCGCCTTGACTGCCTCTTTCAGCATTGGAAGCGTGACTTCGACACCTTTCTTGATGTAGTCGAGTTCGACGGCTTCGACCTCTCGGATCATCGTGAAAAGGGTGTAATTCAACGCATCGGCCAAATCGGTGTTGACCACACAGCCCCGGGCAAACTGCTCGGGCTTCAGGTAGGTGTGTGTCGAAAAGTAGGCTTTCCGACCTTGCTGTTCGGCCTCAATCTGAACGAGGCCCTCTCCGCGCTGGTTGAGGGAACCGCTCCGGTTCCACACCAGTCTGTAACGAATCTTTTTGATCATGTGATTATGAATTTGGTTAGAAATTGGGTGCTTTCTTTGAAATTGTCTCAACCAAATGCGGGTCAACATGATTCGCATAACGAGTTGTCATGCTCAGATCATGGTGGTCCGCGTGTTGCATGACCGTCAACGGGTCGATGCCACATTTCAACATTTCGTTAATTCCGGTATCGCGTAAGGAGTAAAGTTCCATTTCGTCGGGGAGATGCAGCGCTTTTCGCATTTCTATCCAATCCTTCGAGAAACGAGAGTGGGGGATGGGTTTCTTTCCGGCAGCGTAGTCTTTGCTGCCAATAAGATAGTCATCGCCATTGGCACCTTTGATCCAATCAGCCACCAAACCCTCCAAAATGGGATTCATGGTGGCGATACGAGCAAAGTGCGTCTTGGCAACTTCGGAACGGATTAGAATGTAGTGCTCTTTCAAAAACACATCACCCACCTTGATGCAACGGATTTCCTTTGGCCGTATGAGCGAGGAGTAAACCAACTGGCTCACTATGAGCAAGCCTGGGTTGTTTTCCTTGCAATAGGCCGTAATCCGTTTGCGCGTGTCGGCAGGTATCAAAACCCTTCGTTTTTCGGCCTCACGCTTTGGCTTGATGCCACCAAACGGGTTTTCTTTGCAGTAGCACTTTGCCACCGCCCAAGAAAACAGTGCCCGTGCCGCTTTGAGTTGGTTGTTCCATGAACGCCCCTTGAGTTTCCGTTCAACCGAGCAATAGTCCAAATATCGAATGGCAAGCACCTTATTAAATAAGATGGCTTGGCAGTCGGGGACATTCTCGTTTACCCAAGCCCCGAAGATGGTACAAAACGACTTGTAAGAACGGAGCGTGTCGGGGCGAAGTTCATCCTGCTTTTCGGCCAGGTATGCACGAATTACGACCGAAAGCGAGGTGTAAAACCTCGCATTTTGGTTTTCGCCAATAGGAGACCAACCACCAGCGAGCTTCGCGTTGATGGTGTTGATGATGCCGTTGCAATGTGCTTTGAAGTCGGCAAGCCGAGGATAGTGTTTTCGCAACACATTGACATGTGTGCGAAAACGCTGCATTTTTCCAATGTTGGGATTAAATGTTTGATATTCAATGTACCATCCGTGCGAATTGCTTTTCAATTGCGCGGGCAGAAATTCGATTACAGACATTTTTTTTTCTCCTTTTCGCCTGGCGAAAAGGTCGTTCAACATCGGTAATTCGTGTGCAAATCGTGTGCACTTTAAGCAAGGAAATCAGCCTTAAAAGACTGATTTCCAACGCTTGTGACCCGGCTGGGGCTCGAACCCAGGACCCCAACATTAAAAGTGTTGTGCTCTACCTGCTGAGCTACCGAGTCATCCTCGCTTCCCCCTTTTAAGGGGGTAAGGGGGATTAAGCGGCTGCAAAAGTACAGCTTTTTTCTTTATCAACGCCGTTTTGCGCCAAATTTTTTTCATTCGTCAAGCAAACCTTTGCCCTGACGAATGATAACGATTTCATTATCAGTGCAATCCACAACGGTACTTTCTTCGTTGTCGCCAGGGCCACCGTCGATGACGATGTCCACCAAGTCCTTGTAGCGATCATAAATCTCCTCAGGATCGGTGAGGTAGGGGTTGATTTCATCCTCCTCGTCGGACAAAGAGGTGGTCATAATCGGGCTTCCAAACTCCCTGACGATATTGGTGATGATGGGCTGGTCGGGGATGCGGATGCCGATGGTCTTCTTCTTGCTCTGGAAGATGCGTGGGATGTTGTTGTTGGCTTCGAGGATGAAGGTGAACGCCCCGGGAAGGTTGCGTTTCATCATCTTGAAGATGTCGTTGTTGATGGGCTTGGTGAACTCACTCAACATGCTAAGGTCGTGGAAGATAAATGAGAAGTTGGCCTTCTCCTTGCGGATGCCTTTGATCTGGCAGATACGCTCAAAGGTGCGTTGGTTGTTGATGCAGCCGCCAAGACCATAAAGGGTGTCGGTGGGGAAGATGATGGTCCCGCCATCGGCTAAGCATTCCAAGATCATCTTGACATAGCGCGGGTTGGGATTCGTCGGGTAGAGTTTGAGTATCATACTTTTACAAAAAAATCGCGCAAAATTACAAAAATCTTGTCGAACATAGGCGAAAATCCGTATTTTTGCAAACCATCTAAGGGACATTTTCTCTTGGATGGTTTTTTGTTTTTTGGACTAACACAAATAAAACGAGACAATTATGGGTGGCTTCTTTGGAACCGTTTCAAAACACGCTTGCGTCAAGGACTTGTTCTATGGCGTTGACTATCACTCTCATTTGGGCACCAAACGCGCCGGCATGGTGACCTACGACGGAGAACTCTTTCACCGTTCGATCCACGACATCGAGAATTCGTATTTCCGCACGAAGTTCTGCGACGAGTTGGGCAAATTCACCGGCAACATCGGCATTGGCGTCATCAGCGACACGGATGCACAACCGATTGTGGTGAACTCGCATCTCGGCAAGTTCGCCATCGCTACGGTGGCTAAAATCAACAACTTGGACGAGTTGGTCAGCCATTGTCTCGACAGCCGTCAGCACTTTGCCGAACTGAGTTCGGGTGCCACCAATCCCACCGAGCTGATGGCGCTGCTCATCACGCAGGGCGAGGATTTCGTCGACGGCATCAAGAATGTATATAATAAGGTGAAAGGCTCCTGCTCGATGATCATCCTCACCGAGGACGGCATCATCGCCGCCCGCGACTATTACGGACGCACGCCCATCGTCGTCGGCAAGGGCGATGAGGGGTATGTGGTAGCTTCGGAAAGCCATAGCTACATCAACCTCGACTACACGACTTGCTACAACGTGGGCCCTGGCGAAATCGTCAAGGTTACGCTCGATGGTGTCCAACAGCTGTTGCCGCCAAGTCCTAAGAAGCAGATTTGCAGTTTCTTGTGGATCTATTACGGCTATCCTGTTTCCGACTACGAGGGCATCAATGTGGAAGAAGCGCGCTACAACGAAGGCCGCGAGATGGGCAAGCACGACTATGTCGACATCGACTACGTGTCCGCCATTCCCGATTCTGGCATCGGCATGGCCTTGGGCTATTCCAACGTGCGCAAGGTGCCGTATCTGCGCGGTGTGGTGAAGTACACGCCCACCTGGTCGCGTAGTTTCATGCCGGTCAACCAAAGCCAGCGAGAGCATGTGGCCAAGATGAAACTGATTCCCAATCGAGCCTTGCTCGAAGGCAAGAAAGTGGCCTTCTGTGACGACTCGATCGTGCGTGGCACGCAACTGCGCGACAACGTGAAGATGCTCTACGACTTCGGCGCCAAGGAGGTGCATGTGCGCATCAGTTGCCCGCCCTTGCTCTATGGTTGCCCGTTCCTTAATTTCTCGGCTTCGAAGAACATTTTGGAGCTGATCACGCGCCGATGCGTCGAGGAATTGGAAGGCGACGACAACAAAAACATCGAGAAATACTGCGACCCGACCTCGCCCGAATATGCCAATCTTGTGGAGATGTTGCGCAAACATGTCGGAGTCGATACATTGAAATTCAATACCTTGGATAGTGTGGTGAATGCCATTGGCCTGCCCAAGTGCGACCTCTGCACGCATTGCTTCGACGGGTCGAGTTACGGGCACGAATAAGCTCAACGACAATTCCTTTTGCCGCCAAGACCGCAAACGAGGATAAAGTGTTGATTTATGAGAGAGCGAGTTAACGATAGGGGAGAAGGGTGTATGGTGTAGCTATGAAGGTAAAACGAAACTAATTTCAAAGGAAAAACGTTGGAATTTGAAAATAATTTGTATTTTTGCAAGCGTTATAGTTACATACAACCGCTGAAGATGGTAAACGACAAAGTAGCATATCGGATTGACATTGCCGATTATGATCTCAAAACAGCTGAGGCCATGTATCGGACTGGACGTTGGCTATATGTCGCGTTTATGTGCCATCAAGTGATTGAAAAGACTTTGAAGGCATATTGGTGTGGCACTCGGGCTGACACTCCGCCATATACGCACCATCACATGAGGTTGGCAGAAGGTTGTGGACTTTATGACAAAATGAGTGATGGGCAGAAGGACTTCCTCGACCTCGTTACCAACTACAACATTGAGGCACGCTACCCAGAGGACAAGGAGGCTTTGGCACGAAATTGACACCACAAATATGTCGACAACTGATAGACGAAACCAAACAATTGATGCAATGGATAACAGAAAAACTCTCAGCCGCAACGAGGCTCTCGAACTCGTCAGACGCTACAAGCAGGTCATAATGCAGCGTTTCAAAGACGAGCCGAAGGTTATGATGTTTGGCTCCTACTCAAAGGGTTATGCCAACCCTGACAGCGACATAGACGTGGCTGTCATTGTGCCTACCTACGGTGACCGCAAGTTTGAGATTTCCGCTTTGCTTTGGCGTGATACGCGAGAGGTGAGTTTCCTTATTGAACCCGTTTTGATGGCCGAAGACCGTTGGTCGCCGCTTTACGATGACGTGATGCAAACCGGCATTGCCGTTTAAACAATCATATAAAACTAAAGTCTTACAAAAGAAATCCGCCCATGAACAAATAACCCTCCCGAACCTGACATATTTATAGAAAAGCGTTAGCTTAACAGCTTGTTCAAGAGAACTTCGACAACTCTCATGGAATCTACAAGCAAGTAAAGCGGCGCTCACGTGTTTTCTTACACGTGGGCTTTACTTGTATAGTTGTAGTTTCCGGCAGTCGAAGGCCCTCTTGAACAACTAAACCAAAAGTAAAGCCTTCGCTGTTTTTATAGCTCAGATAAAACAATGTGGAAAACACAAATCTATAAATACTTAAACAAATGAAATTAAACACATTACAATTGAGAAGGGCGGCAAACGCCCTCTTGCTTGGCCTGCTGATGGGCGTGGCCATGCCGAAAATGAACGCACAAACAGCCCATGTGGGCGACATCCTCTGCGAGGGCGACCTCATCGTTAGCCCCGCCAACTACAACGCCGGCACCCACACCGCCAAGGCCGTGGTCTTCTATGTGGACAACACGGGGCAGCACGGCTGGGCGATTGCTTTGGAGGATGCGGGGAGCTATGCTTGGGGCAATGGTGAAACGCCCTTGCCCAACTACAGCAACAAACGCCAAGCTATTTACGATTTGGACGGCTACGAGAACACTCGTATTGTGCGCGAGCACAGCACCAACCATCCGGCCTTTTATGCCGTTGACTTCGATAACGGTTGGTATGTGCCGACCATTGGACAGTTGAATTATCTCTATGGCAACTTGGCAGAAGTGAACGTAAGCCTGACTGCTGTTGGTGGCACTGTTTTCAATACAGGTGACGGATGGGATTGTTGGTCTTCCACCGAATGCAATAGTCATGGTGCTTGGTATATACAATCCTCTGGCGAGCTGACAACCTATGGTTATTATACCGCTCATGGCTTACCTGTGTATTACGACTACTGTAAACCAAATGGGCATGGTGTCCGTGCCGCCATCAACTTTTAATCTTAAAGCGAAGATCTATGAAATTGCGAAGAGAGAGCAAGTTACGGTTTTTGTGGCTGATGCTGTTGGTTTCGGTCACGGTGTTATGGGGCGGGGCGGTTCAAGCCGCCTGGCTCGACAATGTGCCAGTTACCGTAGTGCAGCCCAATGGAGACACCCTTCACATATTCGCTACGGGTGATGAGTTTTACCATTACATGCACGATGCCGACGGCTATACTATTGTACAGCACCCCGAAACGGGTTATTATGTGTATGCCGACAAGGTGGAAGGCAAATTGGTTGCGACCCAGTTGGTGGTGGGCAGGACAAATCCCACAAGAGCCATCAGGCAGCCTCGGCTAACCATCTCAAACGAGGAATATAGACAAAGGAGGCTTGAAATCGAAGGCCCCAATCCCTACAAGGTGTCGTCCGACCGAAGCCCTAATAGGAACCGAGGCGAAATCAACCATATCGTCATCTTTATTTCCTTTGCCGACGACCCTGTAATCACGGAAAAGACTTTCAGCGAGGTAGACTATATGTTCAACTCGACGGATCCAGGGGCGCGGTCGGTATACAACTACTTCAAAACGGCTTCCTACAATCAAACGCATATTATATCGTCGTATTATCCAAGCCCAAATAACAATCAAATACGGTGCTATTTGGATTCGCATGAAAGAAATTATTATGTGCCTTATAGTATAGATAACACCGATGGCTATCTTGATGACAACGAAAGAAGGCAAAGGGAAATCCATTTATTGGAAAATGCCATCAATTATGTCAATGATAATTATCCGATTCCAGAGTCTTTGAACCTTGATTATAATAATGATAATTGTGTAGATGTCATTTCATTTGCAATTAATACTGGAATAGACCCTAATAGTTGGGGCTATTTGCTATGGCCTCATAAATGGGAATTTGACGAAGATACAGAGGTCAGGATTAATGGTAAAAGGCCGTACTTATACACTTTTGAGCTTTTGAAGTCCGATAGGTTTTATTTGAATACTTTTTGTCATGAACTGATCCATGTGTTTGGTGCTCCTGATTTCTATCATGCTGATAATAGTGCCGACAACCCTGATCCATTGGGCAGATGGGATATTATGTGTGTTAGTGCAAATTCAGGTTTTACTGGCCAAGAAATCAGCAACACCAGTGCCTATGTCAAATGGAAATATCTCAATTGGATTGATGATATTCCTACGATTACCGAACCGGGCGAATATACATTGTATTCGTTAGGAAACCATAAAACTCAGAATGCATACAGAATTCCCTCAACCGATCCTAATCAGTATTATATAATGGAATATCGACATCAAAACGAACCGTTCGATGAAAACATATATGGCACAGGATTAGTAATCTATAGGGTCAACGAGACACCGAAGAATTATGGTGGTAATATTGGCGCATATCCAGCTCAAGGTCTGTATGATGAGTTGTATGTGTTTAGGCCAGGGGGATCCATAACAAATATAGGTCGACTGAATGAATCGTTCTATGGTTTGGAATCTGGTAGGGTTTCGTTTAATCGGAATACAGACCCCTCCCCATGTCTTTCTGATGGAACTGCTGATAATGTCATTTCTATTTTCGACATACAAGAAAGTGGTAGTTCTGTTTCCTTTACTTACGGTTACAAGGTTGAAACATCTGTTAATGGAGAACTATATGGAACTGTGGCAGGTGGTGGATTGTATGCCTATAATTCATCATGCACCGTAACGGCCACGCCAAACTTGGGTTTCGCTTTCACGGGTTGGTACAACAACGCGCTTGGCTCAATTCTGTATTCGCGCCAACCCGAATACACTTTCACCGTCACGCAAGACAGAACCTTGGTGGCGCATTTTGTCCCAAGGAGCTACACCATCACAGCCGTGGCTTCATCATCGGCGGG
>OCTW011612151.1_pt1 | contig 29952 bp, 15 predicted proteins | sample 1539671 | NCBI WGS metagenome assembly OCTW01 (sample SAMN02144230, study PRJEB22623) | gut metagenome | biome: sheep rumen | host: Ovis aries | place: New Zealand | reverse complement strand
ATTTCACCAATCAGGTCGAGGGTGTCAGTCTGCAGGGATGCTGCCTTGTCGAAGCGCCATCCCATCCATAGTGTCTCTGCCTCCTGTCCGATGACAGTGGTGTCTCTTGGTGAAGTGATGGGTTTCATGGCTGGGAATACCGGTTGCTTGATGTCGTTACCCGGCTTCCAGGAAGAGAAGTACTTGTCGATGATAGCGATCGTCTGGTCAGGATCAAAGTCACCGCTCATACATACCGCACAGTTGTTGGGCACATACCATTTATTATAATACTTCTTGATGTTCGTGATAGAAGGATTCTTCAGGTGCTCCTGTGTACCGATGGTGGTCTGTGTACCGTAGGGGTGGGTAGGGAAGAGCATGGCGCAAAGGGCGGTGAACAGTTTGCGCTGATCATTGCTCAGTCCGATATTATACTCCTCATACACAGCCTCCAACTCAGTATGGAATCCGCGGATCACCATGTTCTGGAAACGGTCAGACTGGATCTTTGCCCAGTTCTCTATCTCGTTGCTGGGGATGTCCTCTGTATAGCAGGTCACGTCGTTGCTGGTGTAGGCATTGGTACCTTCTGCTCCGATGGCCGCCATCAGTTTGTCGTATTCATTCGGAATGAAATAGCGGGCTGCCAGTTGTGAGATGCTGTCGATCTCGTGGTATTTCTGTTTACGAAGGGCAGGGTCGGTGATGAAACGATACTCCTCGTATTTCTTCTCTATCTCGTCGAGCAGCGGTTGTTCTGCTGCAGGGTTGTTTGTGCCAAACTGTTTTGTACCCTTAAACATCAGGTGCTCCAGGTAGTGTGCCAGTCCGGTGGTCTCTGCCGGGTCGTTCTTACTACCTGTCTTTACGGCGATGAATGTCTGGATACGTGGCTGTTCCTTGTTGACTGAGAGAAAAACCTTCAGTCCGTTATCGAGGGTGTAGATGCGGGTGTTCAACAGATCCCCTTTCACCGTCTCATACTTGTAGTCTTTTGCTCCGGCATGCAGACAGATCATTGCCAGAAGCATCAATAAAAACGTCTTTGTTTTCATATTTCTTGTTTTAAGGTTAATTCTCAAAATCAATCTCTTTGTCTAACTGATCGATGAAGTTCTCGAATACCGTATCCTCCACATCGCCCATCTCGTATTCTTTCTCAGCATCCTTACGGATTTCTCCAATCCAGATACGACGGGCTTTGACGTATTCTTCACGGATATGTTCGGCATCCTCTTCGGTGATCTCTGTCAGTCCGTAATAATCCAGTATCATCTGGTAGGTCCACGCCCATTGATACTCACGGTAATGACTGTTGATCTCCTCAAAGCGATCGATCACAGCCTGTATCGTCTCCAGAGTGCCGTTCTTGATGTCATGAATCAGGCGGGTCTCCTCACTCTCGGGAAGGAGCAAACCAGACAGGTCAATCCAGTTGCCACGACCGATCTCTGTGGTGGGCACTCCGAAGTAGCCATGTTTCTTCGCTCTTTTGAGTACGGCACCCATATACAGACGCAGGGCGATATCGTAGTATTTGATTCCCTTGCGCAGGGAGGATGCGTTAATCACGTAATCGTGATAGTTATATTGTGACTGCAGTTCACCCGATGCCTCACGCAGACGCTCCAGGATCTTCTTTCCACGGAGGATTTCACCCACGGTGAAGGGAGAGAGCCAGTCGAAATTCACAATACTCTTCTGACTGCCTGGTACCCTGCGATCACGTTTGGGCCATTTCTTGATGTCACGGTATAGTCCTACCGTGGTGATATTTCTTCCAGGCACCAGATACATATCATCATTATAAGAGATAAGGTAAGAGAAGGGCACGTCGCGCGTATCGGGATGGTGCATCAGTTTACCCATACAGACGGAGAAGGCGCCGATCTTGGCGGGCATCAATACATAAGATCCGCTGGCTGTCTTGGTGCCTCTCTCCAAGGTGCCATAGTGGATGGGTCCCATCTTGTAGGCATGGTTGGAGAAGTTGGTGGCGCTGCCTGCATTGTAGAAAGAGAACTGTGCTCCGATGAGCAGACTACTCTTATGATGACTGGCAGAGAACGGTCCGCAGAATGCTGCGCATGCCTCACCGTTCGACATATAACTGTTGGCGAAGAAGACACTCTGTGAAGCTGTGAAGCCGTTGGAGATATGACAAGCCTCACCCACGAAGCAGTCTTGCATCTTTACACTGTTAGTGATCGTAGAGCCATTACAGATAATGGAGTTCTCGCAGATAACACCCGTGCCGATATATACAGAGTCGTTTGGGCCGTTCAGGATGGAGCAGTCGCTCAGCCGTGAGGCACCGTTGATCTCGCAGTTGTCGTTGATCACAGTATTGGTGATCTCCTTGGTGCCGATGATCTTTACGTTATTGCCGATGATGCCTCGCTCGGGCATATTCCTCTGGATATCCTCGTTGATGAGTCGCCGTATCTCGTCTTTGATATATTTGTCGGTGAAATGTTTCACCATGAATGCTGCAAACTGACTGTTCAGGTTGCCGAAGATGATGGCATTACCGTCGCCAGCCTCATTCAATACAGATATCAGGTTACCTTCACCATAGGTTGCTCCCTCGGTGGTCTCCATGATGCTGATATTAGAGATCAGGCAGTCATCACCGATGGTATAGTCGTTGATGTAGCCTCCTACATTCTCAATCAGACAGTTGTCGCCGATCGACACGTTACGCAACGTCGCGTTGCGAATGCCGCATGACTTGACGAATCCCTTGCTGATTTCCATACGTTTCTCGAAAGCACCCATGCGGATGTTCCCGTAGAAAGAGACGTTACGAAGGGCTGTGGCACGGAATCCGTCCGTCACCTCAATGGCTGTCCAGTCTTCTGCCCAACAACCGTTGTGCTCCAGCACTTCAATCTCCTCGCTTGTTAATAATCTGTAGTTGTCCATATATCTGTTCTCTATTTTGATCTTTCTTACTCCATCTCCTCATCTATCTGATACAGGAAATCATTATAAGGGTATTTCTGAACGTGCAGCTCCTTCACTTTCTTATACAGCGTGTCTCGGAACGCATCGATATTATCCTTTTGCTTGGCCGAGATAAACAGACATTCGTCGTTCAACTTAGCCATCCATGTCTTCTGCAGTTCTTCCAGAGAGATATTCTCCTTCGTCATCGGCGTCAGGTCGTCGGCCTCTTTCTCCACCCACTGATAGGCATCGATCTTGTTGAAGATCATCATCATGGGTTTGTCGGCAGCGCCCAGGTCTTTCAGGGTGTTGTTCACCACCTGTATCTGCTCTTCAAAGTCGGGATGCGAGATATCCACCACATGAACCAGCAGGTCGGCCTCTCTCACCTCATCGAGTGTCGATTTGAACGAGTCAACCAGGTCGGTGGGCAACTTACGGATAAACCCTACTGTGTCGGCCAATAGGAACGGCAGGTTTTCTATCACGACCTTCCTGACGGTGGTGTCGAGCGTGGCAAACAACTTATTCTCTGCAAACACCTCACTCTTTGCCAGCATGTTCATGATCGTTGACTTTCCTACATTGGTATATCCCACGAGAGCCACACGAATCAGTCGGCCACGACTCTTACGCTGTGTGGTCTTTTGTTTGTCGATCTCTACCAAACGCTGTTTCAACAGGGTGATGCGCTGCAAGATAATACGACGGTCCATCTCCAACTGTGTCTCTCCCGGTCCGCGCAATCCTACGGATCCTTTTCCTCCACCGCTGCCGGAGCCACCTCCCTGTCGCTCCAGGTGTGTCCACAAACGCTGCAATCTGGGAAGCATATAACGGTATTGCGCCAGTTCCACCTGCGTCTTGGCATTGGCGGTCTGTGCACGCATGGCAAAGATATCGAGGATCAGGGATGTACGGTCGAGGATCTTCACCTGCAGTTCTTTCTCGATGTTCCGAATCTGCTTGGCCGACAGTTCATCATCAAAGATCACCATACCTACCTCGCGCTCGTTATCCTCTTCTGTCTTGATATAGCTTTTGATCTCTTCCAACTTACCTTTCCCCACGTATGTCGTCTGGTTCGGACCGTTTACCTTCTGGGTGAAACGCTTGACAGTAATGACGCCGGCTGTGTCTGCCAGGAACTCCAACTCATCCAGATATTCCTTTGTCTTGGCCTCATCCTGCTGTTGGGTGATCAGACCTACTAATATGGCGGTTTCTGCTTTTACTTCAGATATTACGAATTCTTTCATTCAAATGGTTTTATCTATAATCTCCAATTATTATGGATAATGATAATGTTATAATCATGCAAAGATAATGTATTTACGGAAAAAAACAAACCAATTTATTTTTTTTAAGGTATTCTTTTACGTATTATCTTGAATGGATTCATGACCTTTGTAACATCCGTATGGGATTTTCCACGGATGTTCATGGGATAAGAAAAGTATATCAATGGAATAGGGAATGAAAATCAAAAGTAAACGAAACGTTTTCGTAAACGATTACGTAAAATTTTGAAGAAAAATAGGAAAGTAATTGATATAAATCAATCAAATCGACTAATTTTGCATGCAGTTAGAGGATTTTCAAATAATACTATTGATACTAACTGCTAAAACACTGTAAAGAGTAGCCTTGACGCGAGTCAAGGCTCTTTTTGTATACTAAAACGTGGTTTTTCTCGTTATGTGTAAACAAAAAGAATCACTATGATGAAGCGTTACTCTATCCATAAAATCGCAGGACTGTTGCTGCTGTCGTTAATATCTGTGCAAACTTACAGTCAAACGGAGTATACACGAGGTATCGGCATCTATCCAGGAAGACCGCAAGAGGGTTATATACCACAGTTGATTAGTGATACGACCTATCGTAACATCGCCTTAAACAGGGCTGTGTATCAGTCGTCGAGCTATGATTATAACCTGACTGGACAATTACTGACCGATGGTATCATTGACCGCACTCCAGTATTCTTAGAAGTGCTGACTCCTCAAGGAAACTTACCGAAGCGCGAGAGAGAATGGAGTATCGATGGGGGAGAGTATTCCAGAAATATTCTGTCGGGGGATCAGACATACCTTTCGTATATCATGCACGGTTACGGTATTACTTTCGATCAGGTAGTCGTCCGCATGCAGGTGGCATACCAGGAAAAAGAAGCTACAAAAGGGCACAAGATCTTCCTGAGAGATATAAAGACAGGTAAAATCAGGAATCTGTCTGCAGGTGATGATTCGCCTGGGAAGCGCGCACAATGGTTGGTGCACTCTGATCCGAATAAACAGACTGGCGAGGCTACACTGCCGTTTCAGAATATAGAGATGACAGTTGATATGGATGAACCGTGGACCGCCTCTAATCTCTCTCTTGAGATGCAGATGGCGGGAGCAGCCTACTGGACGGTGTTTGAAGTGAAGTTCTTCCTGAATGGTAAGGAAGTGTCACTACTGCCGTCGAATCATTTTAGTAGTTTGTGGATGAGTGACAATACCCCTCAACAATGGGTTTATGTGGATTTAGGCAATCCTTCTGATATCCATGAGATTATACCGTATTGGGTCAGTAAGCCCCGCGCAGGATCTATTCAAGTGTCTGATGATGCCGAACAATGGCGCACGATAACCAAGCTTGGTGGTGACTCGGTGTATAAATGTCGTGAACATGCGCGTTATGTAAGACTTTTGTTCGACGATTCTTCAAATACTCCTTATGCCCTGAGTGAACTTGTCGTGATGGGGCGGGGTGGCACGAAGACGATTCCTTGTGAGGCTCCAAAGGCTTCCTCTGAAAAACTCATTTTGAATGGTGGTGCGTGGAAACTATGTCGGGCATCACAGGTGACGGGCATCACGGGAGAACAACTGTCATCACCTGGTTATGATGACTCACAGTGGCTCATTGCCACCGTGCCTGCCACGGTTGTCACCTCGTATGTCAACAACGGAGCATTACCCAATCCCAACTATGACAATAACCTGTTCTTACAGTCGGAGTCTTATTTCAGAAGTAATTTCTGGTATAGACGTACTTTTACAGTCCCAGAGGAGTTCAGCAAGAAACATGTGATACTCAACTTCGATGGCATTAACTGGAAAGCTAATATCTATCTGAACGGTAAGAAGATAGACCGTATCGAGGGTGCTTTCATGCGGGGTAAGACTGAAATTACCGATTTTCTTTTGCCAGGTGAGAATATCCTCGCCGTTGAAGTCATCTGTAATGATAACTATGCGGCGGTGAAAGAGAAAAATGAGATAAATACCGATTTCAACGGTGGTACGTTGGGTGCTGATAATCCTACTTTTCATGCCACAGTAGGGTGGGATTGGATCTCAACACTTCGTGGTAGGGACATGGGTATATGGAATGATGTGTACCTCACGGCTAAAGGAAGTGTTGAGGTGAGCGACCCACTGGTATCATCCACCCTCAATCTCCCAGATACCTTAGCCACCCTTACTCCTCGGGTATTTGTTACTAATCATGAACAAACCGCCATTGAAGGAACCCTGCGCATGTGGGTGGGTAATATTCGTTGTGAAAAGAATGTACGTCTGACACCCGGTGAGAAACGAGAAGTAGTATTCTCTCCTAATGATTATCCCCAGTTGAAAGACCGTCGTCTACGACTGTGGTGGCCCAATGGCTATGGTGCTCCTTATCGGTATGAGGCAGGGTGTAGTTTTATGGTTGATGGAGAACAGACAGACGCTATCCGCTTCTATACCGGTGTCCGTGATGTGCGTTATCAGGATAAAGATACTGCACTGAAAATCTTTGTCAACGGAAAACGGTTTATCCCCTTAGGAGGTAACTGGGGCTTTAGTGAGAATCATTTGAATTATCGGGCGCGAGAATACGATATTGCTGTGGGATACCATCGTGATATGAACTTCACGATGATCAGGAACTGGGTGGGACAGACCGGTGATGAAGAATTCTATGATGCCTGCGACCGATATGGTATCATGGTATGGCAGGACTTCTGGTTGGCTAACCCTGCTGATGGCCCGGATCCCAAAGATGAAGAGATGTTCGTTCGCAATGCCAAAGATTATGTCTATCGCATCCGGCAACACCCTTGCATCGCTCTATATTGCGGACGAAACGAGGGTTATCCTCCGGCGATGCTTAACGAACAACTGAAAGACCTTGTCGCTCAGCAACATCCAGGGATGCTGTATATCCCCAGTTCTGCCGACGATGGAGTGAGTGGACACGGACCGTATTCCGCATTGACAGCTAAGGAATATTTCAATAAGGCGACTCCAAAACTGCATACTGAAAGGGGTATGCCTAATATCATGACATTCGAGGGACTTTCGAGAACATTACGAAAGGAGCATCTGTGGCCGCAGAATAATTTCTGGGGACAGCATGATTTTACTATGCAGGGTGCTCAAAAGGGATCCACTTTTAATCTCCTGACAGAGCAGGCGCTCGGCGCATCATCTGATGCCGTTGACTTCACGGCCAAAGCCCAGTGGATCAACTACAACGGATACCGGGCGATGTATGAGTCAAACCACCAGACACGCAGTGGTTTGCTGATATGGATGAGTCAACCGGCATTCCCGAGTATGACATGGCAGACATACGATTACTATTTTGAACCGACAGCCGCATACTTCGCTTGTAAGAAAGCCTGCGAGCCCCTTCATCTGCAATGGAATGCGGCAATTGACAGTATTCAGCTTGTCAACCTCTATGTGGATAACTGTAAGACAATGACGGCTACGGCTGAGATACTGGATATGTACGGAAAACCAGTATGGAAACAAACGATGAAAGTTTGTCCGATGGCTGACTCTACCACTAACTTGTTACTACTACCCAAAGAACGATTAACAACAGATGTGGGATTCTTAAGACTGTCACTCACTGACCAACATTCCAAAACTTTATACAATAATATCTATGTATTTGGAAAAGAGGAAAATAACTATCAGTCACTGAATAATCTGCCTAAGACAACCATCAAACAGACAATACAATCCAGAGGTAATACCTCGATGAGAGTTGTCTTAAAGAATACTGGAAAGATGCCCGCGCTGATGATTCGACTGAATCTCGTTGGTGAAGACGGTGAACAGATCCTACCTGTACATTATTCGGATAACTATTTCCATCTCATGCCAGGAGAGGAAAAGTGGGTGGATATCTCATGGAAAAAGGAAGATGCGAGGGGAATGGATGTAAGTGTACAAGTGAGTGGCTATCATCAAAGGTGATGAAATAAATGTTGCATTCTGTTACTTTTTTATTGTATTATTTGTAAATTCCGATAAATATTATATCTTTGCACATGTTTTTGATACAATAAGGATAAAAACTTTTTTTCGAAGAAATAAACTAATAATATAAACTAATATGAGATTAATTATTGAGAAAGACTATCAGATGATGTCTGAGTGGGCTGCTGAGCATGTTATCAAACGTATCAACGATGCGAAGCCTACCCCCGAGAAACCATTTGTTTTAGGTTTGCCTACTGGTTCTTCACCCGAAGGAATGTATGCCTGCTTAGTAAAAGCTTGTAAGGAAGGACGTGTTTCTTTCAAGAATGTGATCACCTTCAATATGGACGAGTATGTGGGATTGCCCGAGGAACATCCTGAGAGTTATCACTCTTTCATGGCTCGTAACCTATTTGATCATATCGACATCAAGAAAGAGAATGTGCATATCCTGAATGGTAATGCTGCTGATCTTGAGAAAGAGTGTGAGCACTATGAGCAGATGATTCTCGATGCTGGTGGTATCGATCTGTTTATCGGTGGTATCGGACCAGATGGACATATCGCTTTCAATGAGCCTTGTTCAAGTCTGAGCAGTCGTACCCGTCAGAAGACGCTTACTACCGACACGATCATTGCCAACTGCCGTTTCTTCGACAATGATGTCAACAAAGTGCCAAAGTCGGCTCTTACAGTTGGTGTAGGCACCGTGATGGATGCCAAAGAGGTGATGATCTTGGTAAACGGCCATCATAAGGCACGTGCCTTGCAGGCTGCCGTAGAAGGACCGGTAACACATTACTGGACGATCAGTGCACTGCAGACACACCGTCATGGCATCATCGTATGTGATGAGGCTGCTACCGACGAACTGAAGGTAGGTACATATAAATATTTTAAGGATATTGAAAAGAAATAAGATGCGAAATATTTTGATTATCTTGTTATTGTCCTTTGCCACTATGATAATGGCGAAGGACAATATTGTTTTGTCACCAAACGGACAACTCAAGACTATCGTGAGGTGTGAGGGTGGTAAGTTGAAATACGAAGTGCTGTTAAATGATAAGCAGATTGTCAAATCATCAGCCCTCGGACTATATACGAATCTGACTGATTTCACCCGACTCCTGGAGGTTGTTGATGTGAAGATGGCTACTGTTGAGAAGAATGGTAAGATGTTGAGAACCAAGCAATCGGCCATCGATTACCATGCCAATAGTATGACGCTTACTTGTCAGAATGCCGACTCCATGCGTATGCAGGTGGTCTTTCAGATTTCAGACAATGACGTTGCCTACCGATATCTGATTCCTAAACAGAAAGTGTCAAAGTGGCGTGAGGCATTTTCGGGAACAGGAACATTCAAACGGATGATGATTACCGGTGAGGCCAGCGCCTTCCGTTTTCCTGACAACACCACAACATTTCTCTGTCCTCAGATAGGACCGGATACCGGCTGGGAAAACTCCAAACCCAGTTATGAGGAGGAGTATCTTCCTGATGCCCCCATCAACAGTGTCTCAAAATATGGTAAGGGTTATACTTTCCCCTGTTTGTTTCATGTGGGCGACTGTTGGGCATTGGTCAGCGAGACAGGTGTAGGGAGCAACTATTGTGGCAGTCATCTGTCAGACTATTCCCCAGATAAAGGCTATCGTATTGCCTTTCCCGATGCCGGTGAGAATGGTGGCTTCGGTTCTCCCTATGCAGCTATCTCACTGCCGGGTGCAACCCCTTGGCGTACGATAACTATCGGTGAAAGCCTGAAACCCATCGTGGAGTCAACCATTGCCTACGATTTGGTTGACCCGCTCTATGAACCTTCAACAGATTACAAACCAGGACGCTATACCTGGAGTTGGTTGATCTGGCAGGATAATTCGGTGAACTACGATGATCAGGTGAAGTTCATCGACTTGGCTGCCGCGATGGGTTATGAATACTGTCTGGTGGATGGCTGCTGGGATGTACAGATAGGTCGTGACCGGATGGTGGATTTGTCTAAGTACGCTCAGAGTAAAGGTGTGAGTCTGCTGTTATGGTATAACTCCAATGGTATTGCCAATGACGCTCCCCAGACGCCGCGTGACTGTATGAATACAGCTGTAGCTCGGGAGAAGGAGATGCGTTGGTTGCAAGAGATCGGGGTAAAAGGTATCAAGGTGGATTTCTTCGGTGGCGACAAACAAGAAACCATGCGACTGTATGAGGATATCCTCAGCGATGCCAACCGTTACGGACTGCAGGTGATCTTCCATGGATGTACCCTGCCTCGTGGATGGGAAAGGATGTATCCTAACTTCGTGGCCAGTGAGGCGGTGTTGGCTTCTGAGAACGTTTATTTTACTTCTTACCACGCTGATCGTGAAGGCTTCCAACTGACACTACATCCATTTATCCGTAATTCAGTAGCCAGTATGGACTGGGGAGGAGTGATCATGAACCGATATATGTCGAAAGATAATAAGAAAAGGCATCCCCGTAAGACTTCTGATGTTTTTGAAATGGCATCAGGCATCACCAATCAGAGTAGTGTCAACTGTGTGGCGATACAACCGAACAACCTTGAAGAACTGCCTGCCTTCGAACTGGAGTTCTTACGTCAGTTGCCCACGACCTGGGAGGAGACTCGTTTCTTGGACGGTTATCCCGGTAAATATATCATCATGGCACGCAGACATGGCAACGACTGGTATGTAGCGGGATTGAACGGCACTGACCAACCCATGACCGTGGAGTTGAATCTTTCCAATATCTTCACGCAACAGTCTGTTCATCAGTTGTATATTGACAAGCCTAAGGGAAAGAGTGAGATCGTTCCTTCCTCAGAGAAAAAAGAGGTAAAACTTGATAAACGGGGACATCTGAAGGTAACCCTGCAACCCATGGGTGGCGTCATCGTGAAATGATTTTTTTTGTTTGTTGTTTATCGATGTAGGCTTTTTTATTATGCTGGGTGGGACTAATCTCACCCTTTTTTTTGTTCTTTTTTTCGATAAAACTGTTGTAATTAACATTTGTTTTGTTTTTTTTCTTTTGATTTCACATATAAATTTGGTTATTTTATCGATAGAATCTACTTTTGTGCAAAAATTATTGTATACATATTTTTAGAAAAATAGAAAATAATTAACAATACATTAAAATTTTTGTGAAGATCATGAAAGTCAAAAAGAATTATGCGAAGCCTGAATTAAGGCTGATTGATTTAGAGTTGACAAATTTTATAACTACGTCAACTGGTACTACAGATGTGTTCTCTAAGAAGGGTAGTTTTAGAGATTTTGAAGACGAGGATGCCCCTGCGAATGAAAACAGTGATATGTGGGAAACCCCCAAAGAGAATTTTCCATGGGAATAACCTTTATCTTTTATAGTTTTAACCCATAATAACAATATAATTATGAAAAAATATATACTTAGTTTTTTTGTTGCCGCATGTCTGCCTATGACAATGTGGGCACAGGATGAGTCAGAAGAAGATCCTGTCTTTGTGGAAATCAATGAGACCAACTTCCCCGATGCTAACTTCCGTGCAGTCGTTGAGACATTCGATACAGAAGTAGATGAGAATGGAAATACCGATGGTAAACTGTCGGAGGCAGAGATTGCGGCAGTGAAGTCGTTGGATCTAAGAAAAAAAAGTATTGTCAATTTAAAAGGAATTGAGTACTTCATAGCAATTACAAGTTTAAATTGCGGCGAAAACTCACTGACGAGTTTGGATGTATCAAAGAATGTTGCTTTGACATCTTTAAATTGTTATTCTAATCAGCTTTCAACACTCGATGTTTCTACAAATACAGCATTGAAGACGTTGAATTGTTATCAAAATCAATTGACAGCATTAGATTTATCTAACAATATAAACCTAACAACTGTAAGATGCGAATCAAATCAGCTATCTGCACTCGATCTTTCTGAAAATACGAATTTGACTTCATTAAAATGCCATTCTAATCAATTGGAATCACTTGATGTCAGTAAATGTGTAAACTTAAAGACTTTGTATTGTTACAGTAACCAATTAACATCACTTGATGTTGCAGATTTGCCAAAACTTACTGAAATAAGATGCCAATCTAACAAAATTACAGAATTGGTAATAAATAGTACAGTCGTAACATTATTATATTGTTATGAGAACCAACTTTCAAGTTTGGATGTTTCAAAGATGACAGTTCTTCAGGATTTGAGATGTAATGACAATCCTGAAATAGTGTCGTTAGAAGTTAATAGTCCGAAATTGAAGAATCTATATTGCTATTGCAATAACAACCATCCAGGAAATCTTTCTCAATTGACTTTAAATAATGCAACGGCACTCGTGGAGCTTAGATGCTATAATCAAAAAATTAAGGATTTAGATCTCAGCAGTTGCTCTTCAATAAAAAAAATAGACGCATTTAATAATGATTTAGATGAATTAGATGTTTCTGGAAACACTACATTGACCTACTTGGGTGTTTCGGGAAATAAATTAACAGAGTTGGATGTTACAAAAAACGTTGAGCTTACAACGTTGAATTGTGCAGAAAATTCTATTTCAGAACTCGATTTATCAAATAATACAAAGTTAACGAATCTGACAATTCATACTAATAAAATATCTGCTATTGATGTAACTATGTTGCCAGATCTGGTATATTTGACATGTCAGAGCAATCTGCTGACATCTTTAGATGTTACAAAGAATCCGAAACTTAAACAGTTTAGATGTGATGAGAATCAATTGACAACACTTGATCTGTCTAATAATGGTGATTTGACTTTTAAATGGAACACGTCAACACCTAATTATTTTAAAATCTCACCTCAAAATACTATAATCGATGCAGATGCCATTAACAATAGGACATCTGTTGGTATTGAAATATTGCCTTCATCAAGTGAGTCGACGATCAGTATCGATAACATCTCTAACACTAAGGTAGGTATTTATAGTGCAACTTTCTCTATCGCAGAGGATAATGGCAAGAACTATCTTGTTATCAGTGATACACCGAATAAGGACGTAGATTTCTATAACAAGGATATTTCATATACATATACGGTAAATGGTCCGAATAATAAAAAGGCAGATATGGCTGTTTCTATAAAGACCTATCCATACGTAATGTACGTTAGCCCTAACAGCAAGGATCTTCATGATAGTTTCTTCTCTGGAACAATATATCTTGACTATGATGCAGTGGTACCTGAGGGCGCCGAGTGTTATATCGCAAAAGGTATATTGAAGACAAGAAAAGAGATTGTCAATAACGGTCATATGGTAACTTTCGAACAACTCTCTATGGAAAAAGTTGCTGATGCTGGACAAGTAATCCCTGCAAATACTCCTGTATACGTTAAGGCACTTACAGAATCTGGGCTCTATGCATTTGGCCGAAACAAGGAGAATCTGGACCCTGTCACTATTCCAGAAGGTAACATTCTTCAGGGCACTTTCAAAGATATGAAAGACATCCAGCCACGTCAGTATCTCACTTTGGGTCGTGAGAGTCGTCAAGGAACAGGAGAGATTGGTTTTTGGCCATACTTTGGCACAATTATTCCTGCTCATCGTGTATACATAGACGCTTCTCTGATGACTGATAATAGTAGTGAAGAAAGCACTGCCGGAGCTAAGGGATTCGTATTCCATTTTGATGGCGAGGCAACAGGTATCAATCAGATAGAGAATACTTCAGTAGAAAATAGCAGTGACGACATTTGGTATAATCTACAGGGTATGAAGATTCTTGAAAAGCCATCAGCAAAGGGAGTCTATATTCATAAGGGTAAGAAGATCGTTGTAAAATAATGAAATCTTGAATTTTATGAATGTTGAACAACGTTTTCGCTAAAAAATAAAAGATGTTATAGCGAATCTTTCGGGAGTGCTGACAATACTTCACTATATTTTGGTCAGCACTCCTTTTTTGTTGTCATGAAAACTATCAGACTTATCTAGCTTTAGTTACGAATTGCTCTTTTGTACGTCTTGTAAATAAAAAGAATTTTGACAATGAAAAAGATTCAATGGTTATTAGCTGGTCTGTTCTTCATGACAGGAATGCAGGCAACAGCCCAAGAGATGGTGAAGGTAAAAGTTCCGCAGAAGCATGAGGTGGGTCCATCGGTGATGCCCAAAGAGATTGCTCCTATCAAAGCTCCGTTTGCTATGCCACAGTTGAAGAAACTGGTCTTCCCCAACAGGGAGGTGAGCATCGTAAAGACGGGAGCCAAACAAAAAGGAATGTCAACTAAAGCCATTCAGAAGGCGATTGACCAGGTTAATAAGCAAGGTGGTGGAACGGTCATCATCCCGCAAGGAGAGTGGAAGACCGGACGTATCATCCTGAAGAGCAATGTCAACCTTCGACTGGAGAAGAATGCCGTGCTGAGTTTCAGTGGACAGGTGAAGGATTACCTGCCCGTGGTCTTTACTCGAAATGAAGGCGTGGAGCTGTATTCGTTAGGTTCGATGATCTATGCAAAAGATGCTGAGAATATCGCGATAACAGGTGAGGGTACCCTGAAAGGTCCCGGACGTGGTTGTGAGATAGATACCTTGGAGAAGAATGGTAGTTTCTTGGATAGGGAGATGTGGAAAGTGCCCTTGAAAGATCGTATCTATGATGGAAAGAAAGGCACGAAGTTCTACCGTCCTACTTTCGTGGGCTTCATTCATTGCAAGAATATTCTCGTTGAGGGCATCACCATGACAGGCACCATCTTCTGGAATATTGTACCCGAGTACTGTGAGAATGTGATCATCCGTGGCTTGACCATTGATAGTTTCCATATGCCACGTGGCGATGCCATGGATATGTCATCTACGAAAAACGTACTGATAGAATACTGTTGGGTGAATACTACTGATGATGCTTACACGATAAAGTCTGGTCGTGGAAAAGACGGACTGCGTGTGAACATCCCTACAGAGAATGTAGTGATCCGCCATTGTTATGCCACCCACAGCGCAGGTGGCGTGGCGATAGGTACAGAGGTAGCAGGTGGCGTACGTAATGTGTATACTCACGACTGTGTTTTTGAAGAATGCTCTAATGGCTCTTATATAAAGACTCGTCGTACCCGTGGCGGTGGGGCTGAGAATATCTATTTTGATCGTATTCGTCTGATCAACTGTAAGACAGCCTTCCTATGGAATATGTTGGGTAACAGACAATGGATGGGTGAGTTAGGTGACAGATATCCGAAGAATGAACCCATACCGACAGAATCACCATGTTATAAGAATATGTTCTTTAAGGATTTTATCGTGGAGAGTTGTGGTACCTTGCTGAAGGTAACAGGTACTCCTGAGCATCCGGTAGAGAATGTCGTGATAGAGAATGTGGATGCTAAGTGTCAGAATACCTTCATACTTCAAGACCTGAAGAATTTCCGACTGAAGAATTGGCGTGTGCAGTCAGAGCAGTGCGGCTATACATCAACGGGCTTGGAGTCGTTCTCCATGGAGAATGTGGAGGTAAAACAACTTAAGAACGCAGAGCGTAGACGATAATCGTATATATCACATACATTATTAAATTATAAGGTCCCTTTGAATCGACTCCGATTCAAAGGGATTTCCTTTTTCAAAAAAACTTCATCTTTATTAGCAAAGAAACTGTTCATGGCCAATGATAGTTTACGATTATTTCCTACTTTTGCAGTAGATTATGAAGATTGATGAAAAAGTGTGATCAGATCTCGATGCCTCGACATCTCGATATCACGAAATAAAAAACAAGAATGCTATGGAAATATCAAGATTTAGTTATTATTGGCTTGACACATGGGTGCTTGCCAATGTCATACAGTTAGCTACACAGGATTTCTGTATCCGTTATCTGAATCGTACCAATGATCCCTGCGGACGACAATTCGATCAGATGACGATGGCAGCACGTTCTGCCCCTGCAAATATTGCTGAAGGCAGTTCGCGTCATTCCACCTCATTGGAAACGGAAATGAAACTAACTGATGTAGCGCGTGCAACCTTGGCAGAATTAGCAAATGATTATCAGAATTGGCTGTTAAGGCATGAAAGAATTCCTTGGTCTATTCATTCCCAGGAATATCAGGCCGTTTGTCGTATACAACTTGATCGTCCTGACTACAAAGATGATGTACTGCATAAAAGCAGTATCCATATTCTCACACAAAAGCATAAGTTCGATCAATGGCTTGTAGGAAACAATTCACTAACTGCTGCAAACTGCTTGCTGATACTATGCGATCGTCTCATTTTGATGATAAGGCGTCAGATAGAGCATCAGTTGAACTCTTTTAAGATGAACGGGGGATTCACAGAAGGGCTCACAGCCGAACGATTAGCATATCGAGCACAACAGAGTACAGAGCATAATGCGCCTGTATGTCCTCGCTGCGGGAAACCAATGATTAAACGTGTAGCAAAGAAAGGAGTCCATTCCGGTAAGGAGTTCTGGAGCTGCAGCGGTTATCCTGAATGTAATGGAACAAGGAGAGTAGAGTGAATTTTTTGAATAATTTTTTGCCAAATCCTTTTGCGATTTCGATTTTTTTTATAAATTTGCGCAATAAGATATAAGTAACATGTCTGTTTAACCTTTAATCTTTAACCTCACGCCTATGTATGACATGTATTCAAAGCAAGTGTTGACCGCTCTGCATCGTTACAGAGACGTGAAGTTCAGTCCGCCGTATTTTATATGATTTCACCTTATTATATATAGGGTTTTAGTGAGTTATCAATATAAAATACCTTTAAACTACAATTTATGGAACAGCAAAATATGCCTACCATTCAAGAGGTGTTCTCTTGGATGAGAAAGTTGTATGATGAGAGTTACTCCGGACTGACAAAAACGGAGAAGGAAGAGCAGCATATGTATGGCACGATGGTGACCACGCCAAGTGACAAGAAATTCATTGTCCGTATGCTCGATGAGACCAGTCAGGTGCGTGACACCCAGAAACTGGCCAGACGTGTGAAAGACCTGATTGATCAGTATGGTATTCCGCATTTCCTGAATAAGACGGATCATGCCTTGTTCTGGATGTACCAGAAGTTTGCTTATCTGCCTTTGTTCAACTGGGTGGCAGTACCTATTATTAAGTGGCGCCTGAGAAGAGATACCAGTCGTGTGATCATCAATGCGGCACGTCCTAACCTTACCAATCACCTGGCTACCCGTTTCAAGGAGGATATCGGTCAGAACGTGAACCTCTTAGGTGAGGTGGTGCTCGGCAATGGTGAGGCCGACAAGCGTTACTATTCTTACCTCGAGGCATTGAAAGAGCCGGATATCAACTATATCTCTGTGAAGATCTCGGGTATCTATGCCCAGACACATGCCCTGAACTACAAGGAGTGCTTCCCCGAGTTGATCCGCCGTATGTCGGAGTTGTATCAGGCAGCTATCGATAATCCTTACACCACCCCAGAGGGTGTTACCCGTCCGAAGTTTATCAACCTCGATATGGAGGAGTATAAGGATGCCCATCTGACGATGAAGCTCTTCAAAGAAGTGCTCTCTCTGCCACAGTTCAAGAACTATGAGGCAGGTATCGTGGTGCAGGCATACCTGCCCGATGCATGGGATTTCCAAAGTGAACTGCTGGAGTTTGCCCACAAGCGTGTTGCTGAGGGCGGATCACCCATCAAGATGCGTATCGTGAAGGGATGTAACCTCGATATGGAGAATATCGTAAGTGACCTGCGTGGATGGCCGAACCCTGTCCGTTCGAACAAGACAGAGGTGGATGCCAACTATCTGCATATCATCGAGCGCGGCTTGAAACCCGAGAATGCCAAGGTGCTGCATATCGGTATGGCATCGCATAACCTCTTTACCATCTCTTACGCTTACCTGCTCACCGAGATGTATCACACACCGAAGGACTGCTTCTGCTTCGAGATGCTCGAGGGTATGGCTAACCACGTATGGCGTGCCCAGAAGAAGTTGGGTAACCACGTGATCCTCTATACCCCGGTGGTAAAGAAGGAGCATTTCCTGAATGCCATCTCTTACCTCGTTCGTCGTATGGATGAGAATACCGCTCCCGATAACTTCCTGACACACTCTTTCTCGCTGAAACCCGATACAAAGGAGTGGAAAGAACTGGAGCAGCAGTTTATCGATGCGTATAACATGAAGGATAATATCACCCATACACCTACCCGTACGCAAGATCGTAACAAACCATATGTCGGACAGGAACCGCAGGATGAGATGATCAACGAGCCGGATACCGACTTCGATCGTTTCTGCAACCAGGAATGGGTGGAGAAGATCTTCGCTAAGTGGAAGAGCAACGGACAGATGACTGGTGAGAAGTCGGCTTGGGGTGACTGGAAACCGGGTGATGTGCTACCTACCCAGATTGGTAACGAACTGGTTTATAATGACGATAAGGTGAAATACTTCGACCGTTCTCAGGAAGGTGATGTGCTGGTATGTGAGATGTCACGCGCCGATAAGGACCAGGCAGAGAAGATCCTGCAGATTGCTGAGGCAGATGCTGGCGGTTGGCGTAACACCACTATCGAAGAGCGTCACCGTATTATGTACAAGGCCGCCAATATCTTAGGTGAGATGCGTGGCGATCTGAACGGTTCGATGTGCGCTATTACGGGTAAGACGATAGAGGAGGCCGACGTTGAGGTATCCGAAGGTATCGACTACTGCCGCTTCTATACGACCACAATGAAGAAGTTTGCTGCCCTCGATGATATCGAGATGAAGGCAAAGGGAACCGTCCTGGTGCTCTCACCATGGAACTTCCCATGCGCTATCCCTTGTGGCGGTGTCGTTGCAGCCTTGGCATCTGGTAATACTTGTATCCTGAAACCGGCTACCGTTGCAGCCCCTGTGGCATGGCTCTTTGCCAAGGCCTTCTGGGAGGCTGGTGTGCCGAAGGAAGCTTTGCAGGTGGTGATCACCAACCGTGAGGCTACGCCGTTGCTCACTTCCTCACCGGTGGTTAAACATATCATCCTGACTGGTGGCACAGAGACTGCCCAGAGCATTGCTCATGCCAACCCACGTAAGCCATTGTCGGCAGAGACAGGTGGTAAGAATGTGATGATCCTCTCTGCCAAGGGTGACCGCGATCATGCCATTATGAATGCGTGTCGTTCAGCCTTCGGTAATGCCGGACAGAAATGTTCTGCTTGTTCACTCCTCTTGGTGGAGCGCTCTGTATATGATAATCCGGAGTTCTTCGAGAAGTTGACCGACTGCGCCTCCTCACTGAAGGTTGGCGGCGTATGGAATGCTGGTAATATCGTAGGTCCGATGATCACGAACAAGAATGAAAAACTGGAGCAGGCCTTTAAGTTGGAGCCGGGTGAGCGATGGCTTATTGCACCGGAGTTTGTAGATGAGAAGAAGTATATCATGAAGCCAACGGTGAAGGTAGATGTGAAGCCGGAGTCGTTCACCTTCCGTACAGAGTTGTTCGCTCCGCTATTGGCAGTGGCTCCTTACGACACCCTGGAGCAGGCAGTAGAACTGGTGAACGGCCTCGATTACGGACTGACCAGTGGCCTTCAGTCACTCGACGAGCAGGAGCAGCGCTATTGGAAGAACCATATCCAGGCAGGTAACCTCTATATCAACCGTGGAATCACGGGTGCTGTGGTGAACCGTCAGCCGTTCGGAGGTATGAAACTGAGTGCCTTCGGTCCTGGTCTGAAGGCTGGTGGCCCCAACTACTGTGCACAGTTTATGACCATCACCGACAAGGCTGGTTCTACGACGGATTATAAGAAGTCGTATGCCGACTGGTATGAGAAGGAGTTCAAGCATGCCCGTAATATCCAGCCGAAGATCCGTGGTGAGCAGAACGTCTTCCGTTATCTGCCGTTGAAGAATATGGTACTCCGTCTCTTCGGTGATGAGACACTTGAGCAGGTTCAGATGGTGCAGTTGGCTGCCAAGACGGTGGGTACTCCGCTTACCATCTCCGCCGATGCCGACCATCCGCTGGTGAAGGATCTGAAGGATGTGAAGATAGAGGGTATCACGGCCTTCTGCAATTCGATGAAGCAGTTTGAGCGTGTAAGGACGATCTCCAAGAATATCCCCGACGAGGTATTCCAGGCTGCCGCCTTCTGTGATAAGTATATTGCGCAGGCAGCACCTGTACGCAACGGTCGTATCGAGTTGGCTCACTACATCAAGGAGCAGTCAATCTCTAATGAGTATCATCGTTATGGTTCTCAGATCGAGGTGCCCAAGATCGAGGATTGATCATGGATGAGCATCACACGGAATAACCGTGTCTAAACAATAAAAGAGCGGTCGGGAAACATGCCCGATCGCTCTTTGTCATTATCTACAATCATCATTCACCGTGCCTTTGGTGATTACTGAGGAGAGTTTTATGTACTAAAACTGGGAGTCCTATGTACTAAAACTGAGAGTCCGAATACCCCGGACTGTGAGTCCGGAGTACTTGGACTGTGAGTCCGGAGTATCTGGACTCCCTTCTGTAACCACCATGGCAGGTGGATTTGTTTAGTTGCGGAATACCAGATTATCCCCGAAGCAGTCAACGATGATGGGCTTCTCCCTGTTGATATGTCCACTGAGCAGTTTCTTACTCAGTTCGTTGAGCAGCAACTTCTGGATAGCCCTCTTTACCGGTCGTGCACCGAAGGTGGGGTCATATCCCTCTTCCGCAATGAATTCCACAGCCTGCGGGGTGACGTCGAGTTGCACATCCTGCTCCTCGAGCATCTTCTTCACGCGGTCGATCTGCAGGGTGACCACCTGGGCGATCTCTTCCTTCGAGAGGTTCTTGAAGGTGATGATCTCGTCGATACGGTTCAAGAACTCCGGTCGCATGATATGACTGAGTGCCTCTCTGCTGGCATTCGATGTCATGATGATGATGGTGTTCTTGAAGTCGGCCACCCTTCCCTTGTTGTCGGTCAGACGACCGTCGTCGAGAACCTGCAACAGGATATTGAACACATCGGGGTGTGCCTTCTCGATCTCATCGAAGAGCACCACGCTGTATGGCTTACGGCGCACAGCCTCGGTCAGTTGTCCACCCTCATCATAGCCCACATATCCCGGAGGAGCACCGATCAGTCGGGTGACGCTGAACTTCTCTTGATACTCGCTCATATCGATACGGGTCATCATACTCTCGTCGTTGAAGAGGTAGTCGGCCAATGTCTTTGCCAACTCCGTCTTACCCACACCGGTGGTTCCCAAGAAGATAAACGAGGCGATAGGTCGTTTCGGGTCTTGCAATCCGGCCCTGCTCCTACGTACGGCATCGCTGACAGCCATGATGGCTTCGTCTTGTCCTACCACCCGTTTGTGGAGCACATCCTCCAGTTGCAGTAGCTTCTCCTTCTCACTCTGCATCATCTTCGAGACAGGGATGCCTGTCCATTTGCTCACCACCTCGGCGATATCGTCGGCGGTAACCTCCTCACGCACCATGGCATTGTCACCACGTGCATCGGTGAGCTGTTGCTGAATGCGCTTGATATCATCCTCCAGTTGGCGCAGTTTGCTATACCTAATCTCTGCCACCCGTTCGTAATTACCCTCACGTTCAGCGCGCTCGGCCTCAAACTTCAGTTGCTCAATCTGTTGCTTGTCTTGCTGTATCTGGTTGACGAGGTTTTTCTCGCCTTCCCATTTGGCTCGGAACTCATTCTCCTTCTCCCGCAGATTAGCGATCTCCTTATCCAGTTGGGCGATCTTCTCTTGGTCATCCTCCCTGCGGATAGCCTCACGCTCGATCTCGAGTTGTTTGAGTTGTCGGGTGATATCATCCAACTCCTCGGGCACGCTGTCGCGCTCCATCCTCAGTTTGGCGGCAGCCTCATCCATCAGGTCGATGGCTTTATCCGGCAGGAATCGGTCGGAGATATATCGCTCAGACAGTTTGACGGCGGCGATACAGGCATCATCCTGAATCCTCACCTTGTGGTGATTCTCATAACGTTCCTTCAATCCCCTGAGGATAGAGATGGCAGAAAGTTCATCCGGTTCATCCACCATGACGGTCTGGAAACGGCGCTCCAGGGCCTTGTCTTTCTCGAAGTACTTCTGGTATTCGTTGAGGGTGGTCGCACCGATGCTCCTCAGTTCTCCACGTGCCAATGCCGGTTTGAGGATGTTGGCAGCATCCATGGCACCCTCGCTGGCGCCTGCTCCCACCAGGGTGTGTATCTCATCAATGAAGAGGATGATCCTTCCCTCGGAGTCGGTTACCTCCTTGATGACACTCTTGAGTCGCTCCTCAAACTCACCCTTATACTTGGCACCTGCTATCAGTGCACCCATATCGAGCGAGTAGAGTTCTTTGTCTTTCAGGTTCTCAGGCACATCGCCACGAACGATACGCTGGGCCAGTCCCTCCACGATAGCTGTCTTACCGGTTCCCGGTTCACCTATTAATATAGGGTTGTTCTTCGTACGACGAGACAGAATCTGCAACAGTCGGCGGATCTCGTCATCACGTCCGATCACCGGATCCAGTTTTCCGCTGCGCGCTTCCTCCACTAGGTTCTTGGCGTATTTGCTCAGACTCTGGTAGTTATCCTCTGCCGACTGACTCTTCACCTGCTGTCCTCTCCGCAGTTCTTGTATTGCCTTCTCGGCATCCTTGTAGGTGATACCACTGTCTTTGAGTATCCTGCTGGCAGTGCTGTTCACATCGAGCAAGGCCAAAAGGATGGGTTCTACAGCCACAAACTCATCGCCCATCTTCTTGGAGATGTCTGTAGCCTTGAGCAATACGTTATTGGAGTCGGATGACAGGTAAGGACTTCCGCCACTTACGCGGGGTAGGTGAGCGATGTCTGATTGAATCATCTGTTCGATATGTGCGATGTTCACACCCGTTTTCTGAAAGATATATCCCACCACATCCCTTGCTTTGAGGATGAGGCCATTCAGTAGATGTACAGGTTCAATACTCTGTTGCCCTGCACGTTGCGCACTGTTGACAGCCTCTTGTACTGTCTCCTGTGCTTTGATGGTAAAATTCTCTAATGTCATAATCAGTCTCCTTTCTTTTTATTAGCTGTTGATTCAAACTATATGCCTAAGGTTGCTAAAATGACAGAATGGCAGAAATATGTACAAATTGACGCAGATCTTTATTCGTATTGTAACAAAAAAACTTGTGGATAATTTTGTAAAATCAAAATGAATGTATATATTTGCATCCGAAATGCAAAATGTTGCATGGATAATCTTACCTTAATAAATAATACATTTTAGCGATGATAGATGAATTAGTGATGAATGCCAACCCTGTGGTGGCATATCTTCAGAAACCATCAAAGGATTTTACTAAAAAAGACATCATTGATTTCATTCAGAATAATGAGATCAAGATGGTGAATTTCATGTATCCCGGTGGTGACGGAAAACTGAAAACCCTGAATTTCGTGATTACCAATCTGCAGTATCTTGACACGATCCTCACCTGTGGAGAGCGTGTTGACGGCTCAAGCCTTTTCTCATTTATTGAGGCGGGCAGCAGCGATCTGTATGTATTGCCGAGATACAGCACAGCTTTTGTTGATCCCTTCGCAGAGATTCCTACGTTGTGTATGCTCTGCTCTTACTTCGACAAGGACGGCAATCCCTTGGCCAGTTCTCCTGAGCACACACTCTCAAAGGCTTGCAAGGCTTTCCGTGAGGTGACCGGTATGGAGTTCCAGGCGATGGGTGAATTGGAGTATTATGTCATTGATGAGGATTATAATGTCTTCCCTGCTATCGACCAGCATGGTTATCATGAGTCGGCTCCCTATGCCAAGACGAATGCTTTCCGTCAGCAGTGTATGCATTACATTGCGCAGACTGGCGGACAGATTAAGTATGGTCACTCTGAGGTGGGTAACTTTAGTCAGGATGGTTTGGTATATGAACAGAATGAGATAGAGTTCCTTCCTGTTAATGCCGAGGATGCCGCTGACCAACTGATGTTGGCAAAATGGGTAATCCGCAACCTGGCTTATGATCAGGGCCTGAATGTAACCTTCTCTCCGAAGATCACGATTGGTAAGGCAGGTAGTGGTTTGCATATCCACATGCGTATGCTCAAGGATGGCAAGAACCAGATGCTCGATCATGGTAAGTTGAGTGATGATGCCCGCAGGATGATTGCCGGCATGATGGATCTGGCTCCCAGCATCACGGCCTTTGGTAATAAGAATCCGATGAGTTATTTCCGTTTGGTTCCTCATCAGGAGGCTCCTACGAATGTTTGTTGGGGTGACCGCAACCGTTCTGTCTTGGTACGTGTGCCTTTAGGATGGAGCAGTGGTGTTGACATGTGTCATGCTGCTAATCCCCAGCAGGAGAGCAAGGATGTGGATACCAGTATTAAGCAGACGGTGGAGATGCGTTCTCCCGATGGCAGTGCCGATCTGTATCAGTTGTTAGCCGGATTATGTGTTGCCTGCCGCCATGGTTTTGAGATGGCAAATGCCTTGGAGGTTGCCGAGCGCACCTATGTAAATGTCAATATCCACGACGCATCGAATGCAGATAAGTTAGCTGAGCTGGCTCAGTTGCCCGACAGTTGTGTAGCTTCTGCCGCCTGTCTGGAGCAGCAACGCGCAGTATATGAGGAATATGGCGTATTCAGTCCTTCAATGATTGATGGCATTATTGCTCAGTTGCGTGGATTCAAAGACAGTTCTTTGCGTGCTGAGATCAGTGACAAACCGGAAGAGATCAAGCAATTGGTAGAGACTTATTTCCATTGCGGATAAAGATATAAGAGAGAGAGTAATTTACTTGGCGGGTATTCTTCAATGAGCATGATGAGGAGTACCCGCTTTCTTTTTCTAATGTATTTTGGTTAAATAAAAATAATTTTCCTACTGTAAATAAGGTTTTTAGCCCATTCTTTTGTAATTTCGTAGGAATTTATACAAAAGCATATGTTGAGAAAAGTCAGAATTACCCTTGCGGCAATCGTTTTCGTCTTGATAACGTTGTTGTTCTTAGATGTAACAGGAACCTTACACCAGTGGTTAGGATGGTTGGCAAAGATACAGTTCTTACCCGCATTGTTGGCAATGAACGTAGTGGTAGTGATCCTGCTATTGGCGCTTACGCTGATCTTCGGACGTATCTACTGTAGTGTGATCTGTCCTTTGGGCATCATGCAGGATGTGATCTCATGGATTCACGGCAAGCAGAAGAAGAACCGCTTCTCTTTCTCGAAGGAGAAGAAATGGCTTCGTTATACGATGCTCGTGCTTTTCGTGATTGCCCTCATCGCTGGCGTCCACTCATTAGTAGCATTGCTGGCCCCATATAGCAGTTATGGAAGGATTGTTACCAATCTGTTCAAACCGATTTACGAAGGAGGTAACAATGTGTTGGCATCTATCGCCGAGCATTTCAACAGTTATGCTTTCTATCATGTGGATGTGTGGATTAAGAGTCTGCCCACCTTCATCATCGCTGCCGTTACTTTTGTCGTCTTGTTTGTTTTGGCATGGCGTAATGGCAGAACTTATTGTAATACGATTTGTCCGGTGGGTACCTTCCTGAGTTTCTTTGCCCGTTTCTCTTGGATGAAGATCAACTTTGATGAGGAGAAGTGCAAGAACTGCGGTAAGTGCTCACGCAACTGTAAGGCAGCATGTATCGACTATAAGAATCATACCGTGGATTACAGTCGTTGTGTGGCCTGTGGCAACTGTCTCGGACAATGCAACTTCGGTGCGCTGCATTACGAGCATCCCAAGAAGGTGAAGAAAGCATCAACAGTTGAAGGAAAAGAGGCTGTCGATAGTGCCCGTCGTAGTTTCTTGTTGGGAGCCACGCTGGCTTCTTCTGCTGTTCTTCTTGCACAGGAGAAGAAAAAGGTTGACGGTGGTTTGGCCAAGATAGAAGATAAGGTGGCACCTACCCGTAATACGCATATCACTCCTCCAGGATCTCGCAGTGCCAAGAACATGGCCAGCAAGTGTACGGGTTGTCAGTTGTGTGTGTCACAGTGTCCCAATGAGGTGCTCCGTCCGTCTACCGATCTCTTGCACCTGATGCAGCCCGAGATGAGTTATGAGCGTGGTTACTGTCGTATAGAGTGTAACCGTTGTTCTGAGGTATGTCCCACAGGTGCTATCCGTCTGTTGCCGTTGGAGGAGAAGAGCAGTACGCAGGTGGGTCACGCTGTATGGATCAAGAAGAATTGTATACCGGTAACCGATGGGGTGGAGTGCGGTAACTGTGAGCGTCACTGTCCGGTGGGAGCTATTATGATGGTTCCTCTGGATGAGGATGATGAGGAGTCTGTCATGATTCCTACCGTCAACGAGGCCCGTTGTATCGGTTGTGGTGCTTGTGAGAATCTGTGTCCGGCTCGTCCGTTCTCTGCTATCTATGTGGAAGGTCACGAGGTGCATAAAACATTATAATTCAGAATATTCAGTAAAATGAAAAAGATAAATAGAAGACAATTCCTCGGTTTGTTCGGTGGTGGGGCAGTAGCGTCATCTGCCTTACTGACCGCAGCATGCAAGAACAATGAGCAGCAGACAACGGCGAAGTTGCAGGAACCTCCCACTGATAAGATGGAGTATCGTGTGAATCCCAATACCGGTGATAAGGTGTCGTTGTTGGGATATGGCATGATGCGCCTGCCCTTGGAGGGTGGCGTTTCCTATTCTGATAATCCCGAGGCAAAGATTGATCAGGAGATGACCAACAAACTGGTTGACTATGCCATAGCCCATGGGGTGAATTATTTCGACACATCTCCAGCCTATTGTCGTGGAGAGAGTGAGATAGCAACAGGTAAGGCGCTGCATCGTCATCCACGTGAAAAGTATTTCGTGGCTACGAAGATGAGTAATTTCTCACCAGATACCTATCCCAGGGCTGCAAGTATCGAGATGTTTGAGAACTCCTTGAAATATCTGCAGGTAGACTATATCGACTACATGCTCCTTCATGCTATCGGTGGAGGAGAGGATGCTGAGGAGAATTTCAACGAGCGGTTTATGAACAACGGTATTCTCGACTGGTTGGTGGAACAGAAGAAGAAAGGCAGAATACGTAACCTCGGATTCTCCTATCATGGTGATGTGGAGATCTTTGACATGCTTTTGCAATGGCATGATGAAGGCCGCTATCATTGGGATTTCGCCCAGATAGAGTTGAACTATCTCGATTGGGACTATGCCGATGAGATCAACGACCAGAATACCGATGCCTCTTATCTGTATGCAGAGTTAGAGAAAAGAGGAATTCCTGCCGTTATCATGGAACCCCTGTTGGGAGGTCGACTCTCCAACGTGCCTGATCCTGTGGTGGAGAAGATGAAGAGAAAACGTCCGGAAGACAGTGTGGCATCCTGGGCTTTCCGCTATGCGGGAACACCTAAGGGTGTGCTTACGGCGCTGAGTGGCATGAAGTACATGGAACATCTGCAAGAGAATATCTGGACGTATTCTCCCCTGGAGCCTATCACGGAAGAAGAGAATAAGTTCTTGATGGAGATTGCCAAGGATATCTATGATCTGAAGACCATCCCTTGTAATGAGTGTAACTACTGCATGCCCTGTCCTTATGGCATCGATATCCCTGCTATCTTCTCGCATTATAATAAGTGCATCAAGGAAGGTAATCTGCCGAAGAATAATGAGTCACCTGAATACCGCAAGCAGCGCAGGGCTTTCCTGATTGGATATGACAGAAGTGTGCCGAAGCTTCGTCAGGCAAGTCATTGTATACAGTGTGGACAATGTTCTCCACACTGTCCACAACGTATCGATATCCCCAGGCAGATGCGCATGGTGGATGACTTTACCGAAGAACTCAAGCGTGATGGTAAAGCCATCATCAAAGAGATAGAGATGCCCGAAGAAGAGTAGATCCTTTATTTATTGAGGATCTGCTCTCCGTGGATCTTCGTCTTGATCTCCTTCGGTAGTATGATGCGCTCAATGACGCCATTCTCATCGATGATGAAGGTGGTGCGCACCGTACCGAAATATTTCCTGCCGTACATCGATTTCTCTGCCCATACACCGAACGCCTCGTTCAGTGTCTTGTCGGTGTCGGCAATCAAGTGGAAGGGCAATTGTTGTTTCTCGATGAACTTCTGGTGGGATGTCTCATCCTGGATGCTGACACCCAGCACCTCATACCCCTCAGTCTGCAGTCTTTCGTAGTTGTCACGGAAAGAACAGGCTTCGGCCGTACAACCGCTCGTATTGTCTTTCGGATAGAAATACAATACGAGTTTTTTACCTGCGAAATCACTCAACTTCACTTCATTGCCGTTCTCGTCTCTTCCTAAGATCTCCGGCGCTTTGTCTCCAACTTTCATATCGTTTGTGTTATTTATAATTCGTTTGCGAAGATACTAATTTTTATTGAAATACAACTTACCTTCACTAATAAAAGTAAAATATGTTTTGTGGGATGCAAGATTTTCATTACCTTTGCCTTTATCTTATGTAATAAGATATTTTAGAGATATGAGAGTATTGAGAATCCTATTTATACAGATTTGTCTGATCATGCCACTGTTCATGGATGCACAAACATACGATACCCTGTGGAAACAAGTACAGGACGCCATCGACAAAGACCTGCCGAAGACGGAAATCAATGTGCTTCAGCAGATTGTCAACAAGGCACAGAAAGAGCAACAATACGGTCATCTGCTGAAGGCGGAGTTGATGCGCTCGTTCGTTCAGGTGCATCTTACGCCCGATTCTCTGAAGTCTGTGTTGACAGCACTCGATGATAAGGCGACAAAGACTGAGAAGACCGATCCTGCCATGGCGGCTGTCTATTGTAGTGTGCTGGGTAATATCTATGCCACCGAACTTCCTAACATAGATGATCGTGAGGAGTTGTCGAAGAAATATTTCGCCCGTTCTCTTGCCGATCCCAAGATGCTGGCAACTCACCAGGCGGCGGAGTTTAACCCGATGATCGAAAAAGGCATAGACAGTAAGTATTTCAATCATGACCTGTTGAGTGTCTTGGGTTTTGAGGCAGAAGACTACCAGACACTGCATGATTATTACACGCAGGTCGGAAACCGTGAGGCCTCGTTGATTACCGCATTACGGTTGCTGCAACAGCAAAGAAGTCGTACGGCGCATCAGTTTATCAAGAATAATAAGTATGTGGCCTCGTTGGATTCCCTGATAGCCACATACCACGATCTTCCTCTCTGTGCGGAGGTGGCCTTAGAGCGGTATGACTATATGATGTCATGCGAGGATGTCACCACCGCTGATCGTATTGCGTATATCGATGAGGCGCTGTTGAAGTGGGGCGGATGGAAACGTATGAACCAGTTGCGTAATGAGAAGAGTCAGTTGACACAACCGATGTATCAGGTTCAGTTTAACGGTACTCAGCAACGGCCAGGCATTCCTATTCAGTTGAAGTTCAGACAAGTACGTAATCTCCCGTCAGTCACCCTGAAGATTTTCAAATTGAATATCACGGGCGACCACTCGTATAATACATGGGATAAGAATGATATCACACAACTGAAACAGAGGATTATCAAGGGAAGTACGAAGGATTATCAGAAGTCTTTTACGTTCTCACACGACTATGATATCATCGAGGACTCCTTGTTGATCGACGGTTTGCCCATCGGTGTCTACCTGATGGAATGTATAGCCAATGAGAAGAATATCAAAACAACGTATCAGTTGTTGTATGTCAGCAACCTTTACGCTGTAGAACAGTATCTGCCTGACCAGAAGATACGTATCGCCGTGCTTGATGCCACTACCGGACAACCCGTGGCGAAGGCTAAG
>OCTW011147274.1_pt1 | contig 29959 bp, 21 predicted proteins | sample 1539671 | NCBI WGS metagenome assembly OCTW01 (sample SAMN02144230, study PRJEB22623) | gut metagenome | biome: sheep rumen | host: Ovis aries | place: New Zealand | reverse complement strand
GATCACGCATCTCCGTCTGAACCATGAGTCTTTCCATACAGGCTTCTGGTCCGCTGTTTCGATACGGCAGTTGATAAGCGGTTTTGGAGATGCATCGACAGTGAAGCCCCATATCATAGGAAACACAGCCATATTGCCTTGCTTGTTCGGAGCAAACACCGCTGCCATATCGGTAGGACGGATATTGCCCGACATTGCCGCTGATCTTGCCATAGTGTTCATTATGGTATTGGTCAATGGTAACTGCTGTGCCTTTGTGATGATCGGTGACAGCGTAGATTTTTCAACATAGAACCAAGTACACATGGGGTTCACTCCTTTCTTATTTGATATGATAAACCTGATCAGAATTTACGTTACTGTGTTTAGTTCTTGAATTATTCTTGAGTATGTTTTGTTCCAGTTTTCATCGGGATCATTGATAATCATATATTTTACATTCAAGCCACGCAGTATTTCTGTTTCTCTGCGCTGACGTTCTTCCAGTGCTTTTATATAGCCGTCAAATCCCGTCAAATGTTCTGCTTTGCCATAAGCTCCGCTGCAATGATAGTCTATAACATCGTTCAGCCAATCCGTTCCACGTTCAGAAACAGTTTTTTCTATTGAATCTCTTATATTATTGTTATGAAGATAGACAATAAACGGATCCAGCGGTCTTATGATTTCACAGATGCTGTTGATATACTCTGACGACTTTTGAGTATCAAATCCGAAACGCATCATTGTTTCACACATTGGGTTTTGCAATAATACGCAGTTAAACACATATCGTTCATTCGGTTTGACCGCATCAATAAATTCTTTCCATTTGTCAAGCATTATGGGACTCTCAGTTTCCCAAGGCAGAAAATCATAAATCTTGTACTGTAAAAGCTTATCAAAAAGCTCACCGCTGAAATATTTCAGAGAGATAATATATCCGTCGGGTCCGGAAACTGCAGCCTGTTTTATCAGCACCTGTTCTTCTGGTGAAAATCTACCAAATTCGCTTTGTTTTACAAAAGCATGAAATTCATAATCAGCCGGATGATCTCCGCTTCCTTCATCATAGAATTTTGCGCCAATACTATTTGCAATATGTTTTGAAGTTGTGCTTTTGCCCGAACAAGGTAACCCTTCCACTATTATAAGCCTGTGCATAACATCATACCTCCGTTAATTCCGATTTGGCGAGCATTCTCGCACATTGATTATATTAACTATTATACCATAATCAGCCCTGCTTTTCAATCTGGTATAAAAAACGGGAGCAACCCTAAGTCAGTTGTTCCCGTTGTATTATCAAAGATCTACCTTATCGGAGAAATCACCGTTGATAACGTAATAAACCGCTTTATCTTCCGGCTTGATGTAAAACTCGACAGAATTAACACTGCCCTTGAATTTATTCTTATAATCAGCTTCAACAGCCTTCTTGATCTCTGCAAGATCAAATTCATCGCCAAAGAACTGAATCTTAACTGTCTCTACAGGAGCAGCTGCGTTCTTGACTGTTTTTTCTGTCTTTGCAGTGTTCTTAGTAGTAGTTTTCTTCGCAGCTGCAGTCTTTGAAGCAGCTTTTGTTTTAGCTGCCGGCTTTTTAGAAGGAGCTTTCTTTGTCGCAGGCTTCTTTTCTGCCGGTTTCTTCTCTTCAGTCTTCTTCTCAGACTTAGGAGCAGATACTTCCTTTACAGCTTCATTAATAACTTCGTTTGTAGCTTCTGTCTTAACTTCGGCCACAGCTTCTATCTTTGTTTCAGCTACGGGTACATTTGTGGTTTTGGTTGTCTTGGTTTTTGAAGTAGTTTTCTTTTCTTTAGCAGACTTTGCAGGAGCCTTTACCTTAGCTGCTGTTTTCTTTTCGGGAGATTTTTTGGCAGCAGTTTTCTTTACAGGCTTTTCAGCTGTAGCTTCCTTTGCAGTTTCCTTGACAGCTTCAATTACAGCTTCTGTCTTAGTTTCATTCACCGCTTCTTTCTTAACTTCAGTCGCAACCTCTGCTTTTACTTCAGCTGCGGGTGCTTTTATGTTTTCGGTTTTCTTTTCTTCTGCCATTGCTATTACCTCCAATAAAATAATTTGTGATTACATTATACAATATTACATTCTTTCTGTCAATCCGTTTTATAATAAAAAATTCATTATTTGACAGTATTTTCAAGGAAATTTGGAATGTGGGTGTGTCACGCGTGACACGGAGCTAGAATTTTATCATTTAATCTTGTACTGACTGATTGTAATCCTCTATCATAGACGGCATAATTGAAAACATAAGAGAGAGCCTTGCAAAGCTTAAATCGTAGCAGAGTCTTTTCCCATCAGGTAGAGCTTGAAAGCAAAGAAAAACGGCTTGCCATTCTTACCGAAGAGCTTAATCAGGTAGCTATCGAAGCTAAGAAAAATTCCCCTAAACGTGAGCAGACTTGCTACTTTGAAAGGGCTACGATGCGGAAAGCAGCAAAGCGTGTAGCTATGCAGAAGTCTAAAATTCCAAAGGACAAATCAAAAATCAAGCACCAGGGGCTTGAATAATCAACTTTATCCAGTAGTGGAGTCAAAGTTAAAGGCGGAAACTCATCGGGTTTTCGCCTATTTTATTTATGTTTTTAGTTATTCTTTCATTTCAATGGCACAGTCCGTAATAAAATCCACATTATATACAAAAAACAGTTGCTCACATCTTGCTTTTTTTCTCTAAATATGATATAATAAACTGTGAATAACTTGTTATATCAAGCTCAAGAATTGAGAAGTCAAACGCCATAAAAATGGCACTTTCACTGCTACTCAACTATGGAAGGATGTGGTTCAGGCGTGACAGCAGAAAACCGCCAGCCTGTATCTGTTAATTCAAAATATAATGGCTCGCTCACCAGAGAGCAGTTCTTGTTCCATGAGATGCGAATTACAGCCAAACTTTTAAATGATGGTCTTACCGAAGAAGAAGCAATAAATAAGATTATTAATGATAATCTCTTTCAGTACCCTACTGAACGTCTAATAAAGAATCTCGCACGGGTTTGTATAAACAGGCTCAACTCATTAGGAGATAAATCGCTTGTTTCTGCTATTGCAACGCAATCAAGTGAAGTTGCAAAGCAAATATGTCTATATTCAATGATGAAGTATAACCGCCTTGTATGGGACTTTATGATCACTGTTATAGGCGATAAATACAAACAACAGAATCTTTCGTTTAGCAAGATAGACGTCAATACGTTTTTTATGAGGTTACAGGAGCAAGACGATAATGTTTCTACATGGGCAGAAAGCACTGTGAAAAAGATAAAGCAAGTTCTTGTAAGGATTTTAGTAGAAAACAATTATCTTGATAATACAAAATCAGATCACCTTAATCCTGTTTTGATCTACTCTATCCTTGAAAACTCAATCAGAAACAACAATGATACCGCAGCATTGTCTGCATTTAATTGTTTATGAGGTAAGTATATATGAGTAATATAAATGAAAGACTTGATAAGCTCAGAAAACTTGTTCAGGACGAGGATTTTCTCGAAGGAAAAGGATTAAGCAATGAAGTAAATATACGCATCTTCTGTTATGATCCTGCTGAAGAACTGAGAATAAAGCACTTTGTAAAGCAGATAACAACCGATCAGTCTATAAAAAGTCATATTGTTGAATATGATCTTTATAAGATATTCATGGAAATATGCGCTGACCTTGATATACTTGACAGTATACCTGACATGGAGGAAAGCGACGGCAGTGAATACACCCTAGAATCAATTCATTCTGCCATTGGAGAACAGGAATTCATAAGTAAAATGAAGGAATACGGTGAATTAAAAACCGGAGATGTAATGCTCATTACTGGCGTAGGTGATGCTTTCCCTTTCATGAGAGTTCATAAAATGCTTGAAGCTGTACAGCCTCACTTTTCCGCTACTCCGATACTTGTCATGTATCCGGGTACGTTCGATGGCAATTACGTCAGATTATTTGATAAACTCACACCAAATCCGTACTATAGAGCTTTTAATGTAGTTTAACCACAATAGTAAATAAGGGGATTTAATTATGCTTATTAAAAATATGTTTGACGATGACATTAACCGTAAAGTTAATGGTGTCATAAAAGTAGATCAGGACGAAGAAAGCGTTCTTTATCAGGAAGTAAAAGAATATGTAATTACAAACGAGCTGAAAAAGCATTTTATGTCGTTTTTCACTTATTACGGAGAGACTTTTTCCAATCCGACTTCTGACATCGGTGTATGGATCTCGGGTTTCTTTGGAAGTGGTAAATCTCATTTTCTTAAAATGCTTTCTTATATTCTTGAAAACAAAGAAGTTCAGGGAAAGAAAACGGTTGAATACTTCCGTGATAAATTTGCCGATGATCCTGCAACTTTCATGCTTATAGATAATGCTACTAAAGGAAAGACAGAAACTATTCTTTTCAATATTGACATTGAAGGCTCTATAAACAAGGATAAAACTGCTGTTCTTAAAGTCTTTGCCAAGATGTTTTATAATCACCTCGGTTTCTATGGTGAGAACCTTAAAGTCGCAATGCTTGAAAAGTACATTGAACATGAAGGCAAGACCGAAGCGTTTCGTAAAGCATTTGAGGAAAAGAAAGGCAAGCCGTGGCTTGAACAGAGAAAAGCTTTTGCTTTTAACGGTAAGGCAATTGTCCCTGCCCTTATGGAAGCTCTTGACCTCAGCGAAGAAGATGCTCAGAACTGGTTCAATGACAAGAGTGCTGTTGAATTCAGTATAGCACAGCTCGTAGCAGATATTAAAGAATATGTAGACAGTAAGCCTGATAATTTCAGACTGCTCTTTATGGTCGATGAAGCCGGACAGTACGTTGGTACTGATACAGATATGCTTCTCAATCTGCAATCTCTAACTGAAAAGATCGGCAGTGAATGCGAAGGTAAAGTTTGGGTAATGTGTACCGGACAGGAAGCTATTGACGAAATCATTAAGGTTCGTGCAGATGAATTCTCACGTATTCAGGCAAGATTTAAGTCAAGGCTCTCCCTCACATCTTCCTCTGTTGATGAAGTAATACAGAAGCGAATCCTTCGCAAAAAAGCTCCTATTGAAAAGGAACTCGAAAAGCTTTATGAGGAAAATGATTCAGTACTCGGTAATCTTTTCAGCTTCAAACACGGAGATGCTTTACTTGATATAAAGGGATACAGCGGAGCACACGAATTTGCTGTAAACTACCCGTTTGTTCCTTATCAGTTCATAATCATGCAGAAGGTCTTCAATGAAATCCGTAAGCACGGTAACGCCGGAAAGCATTTTTCAGGCGGTGAGCGTTCCATGCTTTCAGGCTTCCAGGAGGCTGCACAGAAGGTTCAGGACAGAGACGAATATACTCTTGTTCCGTTCTTCCACTTCTATGATACCGTTCACACTTTCCTTGATGGCTCGATCAGACGTGTTATAGAACGTTGCCAGAAGGCCGCTGATACTCAGGCAGGTATCGAACAGTACGATGTAGATGTTTTAAAGCTTCTCTACCTCATTCGCTACATTGATGATATTAAAGCTACCATTGACAATATCGTTATTCTTATGGCTGATGACATAAGAGCTGACAAGATAGTTCTTCGCGAAGCAGTCTGCAAATCTCTTGAAAGATTAATGGATCAGAACTACATTGGAAGAACTGCTGATGAGTATAATTTCCTTACCGATGAAGAACAGGATATTCAAAAAGAGATAAATACTACTCCTGTTGATACTTCAACTATTATAGAGCGTATCGGTCAGATCATATTTGGTGACATTTATACATCAAAGAAGTACCGTTACGGGAAGTACGATTTTGCCTTTGATCAGAAAGTAGATAATGCAACGTTTGGAGCTACAACAGGTGGAATGGTACTGAATTTTCTTACTGTTGCTACTGATGTAACTGAAAAGAACGAACTGACACTTATGGCTCTATCTCACGGCGAAGCTATTATTGCACTTGATGAGACAGCGTACTTTGACTCGCTGAAAAAGGCAATGCAAATCAGAAAGTACGTTATGCAACACAATGTTCCTCAGATGCCAAAATCTTCGCAGGACATTATTCGTGCTCAACAGGATCAGGCGAATAATTATGAGACTTCTGCTATTGATGCGTTGCGCAAGGCTATTGAAAATGCTCAGTTCTACGTTGATGGTGAACACCTTTCACTTAAAGGCGGAGATGCTAAATCAAAGATAGATCAGGCACTCGATTATCTTGTAGCTCACGTTTACAGCGATCTTGATCTTATAACAACGAACGCTGATACTGACGATGATATAGTCAATATTCTTTCAAAGAAAGCACATCCTACATTAAAAGGACTTACGCCAAATCAGAATGCCGCTGCTAAGATAGAAGAGTATCTCGAAATGCAGGATGTAAAAGCTCTTCCTACCTCAATGGCAGATATTCAGTCACGTTACCAGACCATTCCTTACGGTTGGCGTGAAATCGACATTGCAGCAGTTGTGGCTATGCTAATAGTAGATCAGAAAGTTACAATTAAATATGCAGGAAACACTATTCAGCCTTCTGATCCCAAGCTGCCAGACATGCTCAGAAAGAAATCTGAGATAGGCAGAACGCTCGTTTCAAAACGAAAGAGCATAAACGCTTCAAATATGAAAGAAGCCAGAGAATTTCTTCGTGATTTCCTAGATATCATGGACGTTCCGGCTGATGAAGATGGTCTTGTATCGTTTATCATTGATAAATTCACTGCAATGAAAACTCATTATGAGGAACTTCTGGGCCGTTATGACGGAAAGAATTATCCTGATAAGCAGGTCGTCAAACACGCAATCGATCTTTCAAATGAGATTCTTTCTCAGAAGAAAGACAATGTTGCTCTTGTTTCAGCACTTATCAAAAAAGAAGATGACCTGTATGACAGCAAGGATAATATGCATAAGGTCGAGGAATTCTTCAGAAGTCAGGTACAAATATATGATTCAGCAGTAAAAATGCTTGACGATCTTCATAACGAACTTGATTATCTTTCCCATGAAGAAGCAGCCCAAAATGCTTTGAACAGAATTCGTCTTCTTGTTGTAGTTAATACAAAGTTTGATTACAAATGTATTCCTGAGCTTAATACACTCATGAAGCAAGTAAGAGAAGGACATAATCGTCTTCTTGAAAAGAAGAAAGCTGAGATCCTTGAAAACGTTCGTCAGTGTATGGAAAATATACATTCTGCTGGTTCGGGTGATTTCAGATGCGAAGATATACTCAAAAAATCTGATTTATTCTACACTCAGCAGAAAGAGCGTATAGGCGAACTTGAAAGCCTTGCACTTCTTGATGGACTTCTCCCTCCTATGGTTCAGCACATGGATCAGGCGCTTTATAACATTGAGCTTATGAAAAAGCCGCCTGTGGAGGTTAAGCCTAAGACTGAAACAGGAACTAAGCAGAAGAAAATTATAAAAGCATATAATCGTCAGATTATATTTCCTACAAAGAGAATCGAAACTGAGGAGGAGCTTGACAGTTATGTTGAGCAGATCCGTGCTCAGCTTAAAATGTATATGCAGGGCTGCGATGGTATTGAAATAAAATAAGGGGTGAATTATAATGGCTGCTACCATAGAAGTTAATAAGCAGAGCGTAAAAACATTGCTGTCGTCAGGAATAGAGAATCCATTTGTGATTCCTGAATATCAGAGACCGTATGCATGGAATTATGATCAGATAGATACTCTATTTACTGATATTTGGGAATTTACTGATAGTGTTGGTGGATCTAAGCGCAATGCTACCTATTTTCTTGGAAGTATTGTGTCTTATGAAAATAACGGCAATCAGGAAATTATTGATGGACAGCAGCGCATCACTTCACTGTTTTTATTATTACGTGCAATTTATACAAAGCTTGAAAAAGGCTCGAAAAGCAAAGAATCAGAGAACTTCATAAAACAAATAAGAGAATGTATCTGGAGAGCAAATAAGCTTACAGCAGAAGTAGATTATGATGAAATTCTCCTTACATCAACAGTAGTAAACAACGCAGGAAATCAGATTCTTAGGGATATTCTTAAAACAGGACTGGCTGATGAAAATGCACAGGATAACTATTCAAAGAATTATCTGCGTTTTCAGAAGCTTTTGGATGATGCTTCGAAGAATAATCCGCTTATGATTTATGATTTTATTTATGCATTGCTAAATCAAGCTATTTTACTGCCGATTACAGCTGATACGCAGGATACTGCTCTTACTATTTTTTCTACACTTAATGATCGTGGAATGCCTTTGTCTGATGCAGATATTTTCAAGGCGAAAATATATAATCATAAAAGTGCTGAAAAGAAACCAGAATTCATAGAAGAGTGGAAAGACCTAGATGAAAAAGCCAGATATGCAGGTGAAAGCATTCAGTCATTATTTTACTACTATATGTTTTATCTGCGTGCCAAAGAAAAGGACAGTAATTCAACAACCCCAGGAGTTAGAAAATTCTTTCTTGACGGAAATAGCACCAAGCTTTTTGATGAATCACTGATGGAAAACCTCAGAACTATACTGAATCTATGGCTTGTTATTTCTAAAAGAGATACAATAGAGGGCGAAGACTGGAGTACAGATGATTCTACTCTTAGAACACTGGATATTTTAAGTTCATATCCAAATGAATTCTGGAAATATCCAGTAATAATTTACTATCTTCAGCATCGCAGTTCGGAAACATTTAAGGAAACATTTATAGTGTTTTTGAGGAAGCTATTAGCTGAACTACTTTCTCGCTATCTTATATTCCCGACTATAAATGCTGTTAAATCAGATATTCTCAAACTCAATGTCTCGATAATTAATAGCGATCATCCTCAATTCAGTTTTAAAGACATTGACCTAAAACAGCTTTCTGCTGCAATAAAAGCTCCTAATCGCAATGCTGTCCGTATGCTTCTCAAAATCACTGCTTACAGTGATGAACAACAGACAGCACTGTTGCCTCAAAGCTGGGAAATAGAACATATCTTCCCTCAGAAATGGCAGACTAATTATTTCCTCGACACAAGCGATGATGTTATCAAAGAAAAGATTGAACATATTGGAAATAAACTGCCGTTTGAAAAAAGGCTTAACATTGTAGCCGGAAATGGTTACTTTGGCAAGAAGAAAAAAGAATACTCAAAATCAAAGATAGCTTGCACCAAAGCAATGGAGTTCTCAGAAATTACCGAGTGGGGACTCGACGATATTACAGAACGTGATCTTCAGATATCGAATGACATAAAGGCTTTCATAGAAAAATGGAAGAAAGATTATCTGGATCCGGTACAGCAGAAATCTTCTGAACCAACAGCAGAAGAGAAAGCAATGATTGAACAATTTAAGAAGAATGGCTGGGTTTGATCTCAGAATGAGGAATTAAAAATGGAAAAGAATGCATTAAAAAAATTTGCTGTATGGGCAAGACGTGAACTTATTTCCCGTGTTAGTCAGAAAGCATTGCAGTATGGAATTTCGGAAAAAGACTGCGGTGAAGCTAATGTTGATAGTGTAAATGGCAGAGTTCTGACTCCTAATGAGAAGTCACAGCGCAACTCGCTCATTGAAAAAATAAAGAGTGTAGGCTATCAGGAAGCAATGGAAGAAGCTGCTTATACTTGGTTCAACCGTTTTACAGCTCTCAGATATATGGAAGTAAACGGCTATCTCCCGAGTCATGTCAGAGTATTTACTGACGAAGCAAACAACTTCAAACCGCAGATAATAGATGAAGCAATTCACCTCGATATTGAAGGTATTGACATGGATAAAGTCTATGCTTACAAGGAAGCAAACGATACAGAGGAGCTTTATAAGTATCTGCTTATAACTCAGTGTAATGCTTTTAAAGAAATACTTCCGGGAATGTTCAGCAGTATTACTGATTTCACCATTCTTCTGTTCCCTGATAATGTTCTTCGTGAGGGCAGCGTATTAGAGCAGATGATTTCTATTATTCCTGAAGAAGACTGGAAAGATCAGGTTCAGATTATCGGTTGGCTCTATCAGTATTACAATACTGAACAGAATGAACTTGTTTATGACGGTAATCTGTCTAAAGAGCTAATTCCAAAAGAATTATTACCTGCTGCTACAACAATTTACACTCCTGATTGGTCAGTAAAATACATGGTTGAAAACTCTCTCGGTAGATTGTGGGTTAATGGACACCCTGATAGTAATACCAAAGCAGAGTGGAAATACTATCTTGAAGAAACTATGCAAGCCAACGAAGTTTCTAATGTTATTGAGCCTGAAAAAATCAAGTTCATCGATCCATGTATGGGTAGTGGTCATATCCTTGTTTATGCTTTTGATGTTCTAATGCAGATTTATCTCTCCTGTGGTTACACAGAACGAGACGCTGCTCAAAGTATAATTCGTAATAATCTTTGGGGACTCGATCTTTCTAAAAGAGCATATCAGCTTGCGTATTTTGCTGTTATGATGAAAGCAAGACAATATGACCGACGTTTTCTTAGCAGAGGAGTAACTCCAAATCTATCTCATTTTCAGGATTTGCCCGTAGTCAACTATTCGCTTCTTGATGAACCTATTAAATCTTTTGTTGAGCAATTCGAGTACGCTGATATATATGGTTCGCTTACTCCCATACAAGCAGATGACAAACTCGATGAAGCTCTTAATGATTTTCAAGGAAATCTTGATCTAAGTTTAAGTCATATGGATCATCTTGCTTTATTATATAAGATTCTTTCTCAAAGATATGAAGTTGTATGCACAAATCCGCCATATCTTGGAAGTGGGCGTTTTAATGCAGAACTCTCGAATTTTACCAAGAAGTTTTTTGAAGATGAAAAAAATGATTTATCAATGGTTATGTTTAGACATTGCGTTGATAATCTTGTTACATCACATGGATATGTTTCTTTTATCACTACATCATCCTGGTTTTTTCTATCAAGTTTTGAAAAATTAAGAAATTACATCTTAAATAGCTATCAGGTTGATTCAATTGTTGATTATGGAACAGAGTTATTTGATGGAAAAGTAGGACATAACCCTATTGTATCGTGGGTTTTAAGAAAAACAAAACCATATAAAGATATTTTTGCAGTAAGACTTGTAGAATACTGCTATGCCCGAAGAGATGAAAAAGAATCCGAATTCTTTAATGAAAAGAATCGTTATATTGCTAAACAAGATAATTTCTCTAAGATTTCAGGTTCTCCAATTGCATATTGGGTAAGTGATGCATTTTTCAGGACTTTTGAAAATGCAAGTATTAACGAATATGCAAGTACAAATAATGGGTTTACTACAGGAGATAATAACAAGTTCCTTAGATTGTGGTTTGAGGTCGAACAAAATAAGATAGAATATCATAATCAATCACATGATACATTAAAAGGATTATCAGCGAAATGGTTTCCTTACAATAAAGGCGGTGATTGTCGAAAATGGTATGGAAACAACGAATATGTAATTAACTGGGGCAATGAAGGACAAGAAATAAAAGCCTATGGTCATTTAGTTCCAAGGAGTATGAAATTTCAATTTAAAGAATCCGTTACTTGGAACAAGATTACATCAGGAACTAATAGCTTTCGGTATAAACCATATGGACATATGTTTGATGTTGGTGGACTTAGTATGTTCACCAAAGATCACGAAACTTTGTTATACTTAATGGCTTTATGCAACACCACTTATGTAAAAAGCGTTTTGAAAATTATTTCTCCGACATTAAACTGTGAAACAGGTCACGTTTCGAGTATCCCTGTGATTTATGATAAGAATAAAGCACCAGATATTCTTCGTTTGGTTAATGAAAATATTTCACTTAGCGAGCAAGACTGGGACAGCTTTGAAACAAGCTGGGACTTCAAAATGCACCCATTTATGAAACACATAACACATTCACCTGAAGAACGAACTGTTGCAAGTTCTGTTGGAAGTGTGGTATATTGCCCGATAGAATACGCTTATACTATGTGGCAGTTTGAGTGCGAAGATCGTAGAGAAAAACTCAAAACAAATGAGGAAGAACTGAACCGTATCTTTATTGATATTTATAACTTGCAAGACGAGCTGATACCAGAAGTTGACGATAAGGATATTACTGTAAGCGAAGCTAACTTGCAGAAGGACATCAAGAGCTTTATTTCCTATGCAATTGGCTGTATGTTCGGAAGATACTCTCTTGATACTGAAGGACTTGCTTATGCAGGCGGTGAATGGGACGAGAGCAAGTACAGATCCTTCATTCCCGACAACGACGGAATTATACCTATCTGCGACAACGAATACTTTGACGATGATCTGACCGGACTTTTCGTTCAGTTTGTCAAGACTGTTTTCGGTGAGGATACACTGGAAGAAAACCTGAAATACATCGCTGATGCTCTTAGCGGTAAGGGCAATCCGAGAACTGTTATCCGTAACTATTTCCTGAAAGACTTCTATTCAGATCATTGCAAGACTTATCAGAAACGTCCAATTTACTGGCTGTTTGACAGTGGAAAGAAGAACGGCTTCAAGGCTCTGATCTATATGCATCGATACCAGCCGGATACTATTGCCCGTTTAAGAACCGATTACGTTCACGAACAGCAGTCACGTTACAGAACAGCTATTGCTGACATAGAAAAGCGTATCAGCGGAGCATCAGGCAGCGAAGCTGTAAAACTTAATAAAGAACTTGATAAGCTGAACTATCAGGCTGATGAGCTTATCACATACGAAGAAATGATACATCACCTTGCAGATCAGATGATTAAGATTGACCTTGATGACGGTGTTAAGCATAATTATGAGATTTTCAAGGATGTACTTGCGAAGGTAAAATAGTAATGAAAAAAAACACTAAACGTCAACATTTTGTTCCGCAGGCTTATCTTAAAAGTTGGGATATAAGCCCGGGAACTAAAACTCATCAAATTTATGTGTATTCAGATAAGAATATTGATGGACAGCCTTTCAATACTGACTCTGTTTTATGGAAACCGCATTTATACACAGTAAACTATGATTATTCATTTATTTTCCCTAAAAGTCATTTAATTAAGTTGGATTTTTGCAAAAAGATCGATCAATTAATGAAGAAAAGAAAACCGGAACCTGTTTATGCAAAATATAAGAATCATACTATAAACAACTCTAAAACTGTTTCTAAGTATCTACAGCATCTTAATGATTGGGAGTTCTATTACCAAAGAACTAATAGTTTAGCACGAAAAAAAGGAATAATTCAGGATATTTGCTCATTAAACTCATATATTCTTGAAGAAGGATTTGATAAATTATTTGAAACTCGATGGGACAATATCCTTCGAAAATTTTTATATGAAATAAATTCTCCTATAGATAGAGTTAATAAATGTATTGTGATTTCTCCAGCTACAATGGATTCACTGTTAGAGTTTTTACTAATGATGTACATGAGAAACCCAGTATTTGACGGATTAGGCATATATACCTGGATTTATAATGACATTTTAAAACCATCTATAGGTGAAGAATCATATGAATTAATACGGGGTTCATGGCTTTTGGAGTTGTATAGATTATTATACAAGCCTGATGAAAATAGATTTAATATAATTTTAACAAAAATCAAATCTGATTGTCAGTTTTTTATATACAAGCCTTATCCAAATGAAGGATCATTTATAACCTCAGATAACCCTGTCTGCATTTATAAACCTTCAATAATTGAAATCGAACAGACAAAAAGTTTGATTTTCCCTCTAACACCTGATTATTTACTATATATGGGTAAAGGACAAGATAAATATAATATTTTAGATTATAGATTATTACACACCAATGATATTAAGCGAATCAACAATATGATTTATTCACAGAAAACTGAAAAGATAATTTCTATTGAAAAATCATTAGATAAGATTTTATAAGAATTAAGGAGGCTCTTTGATGGATGCCGAAAAAATAGTGCAGGATCTTACACGAAGATTTTCTGCACCTCTGCCAGAATTCTATAATCGTAGGATTGTTTTCTGGCACGATGAAGATCAGAAGTTTGAATCACAGATTGATGAACTTGAGCTTAATAACGTCAAGATTATTAAGCTCACAGGCTCTAATCAGTTTACCGTAAAGAAGCTTCTCACTATCGAAGATACCACAAGCAATTATCTTGTGTACTGTCCGATAAGCTATGACTCACCTGAAAAGAACTGGCTTATCAACATAGAATTATACAGCGGTGAGCCTTTCCGTGCAGATATATATACTGCTTGGATGGACGAAATAGGTCTTGTTCAGAGTCCTAATTACCGTGAACTTATCAAGCGTTATAGCAAATTCTTCAATGCTAAAGATAGAAGAAACAAGATCATTGCTATGGCTGATAAAATTGAAAAGCCTGCACATATTCACCTAGCTGTAATGGCAGCAATATGCGGTGTAAAAGAAATCTCACCTAATGCCATTATTCGCTCAGTGCTTGAGGCAGGGCTTGACAATGATGAAAACAGCATTTATCAAAGCTTTATTAACTATGAAGTTGATACAGCTTTCTGGCAGCTTATCTCTCAGGGTACAGGCTATAAGAATACATCTCTTGCCGAATTAGCTGCTCATATACTCCTTACAGCGACAACCAGAACCATGAACAAAGAAAATCTCGCAGGACTGGAAAGGTTTATTTCAATACCGCATCAGTCGTTCTGCTTTGACCTTGTTTCCGAATGGATACACTGTGATGAATATGATTCCTACAGAATGCTTGCTGAGTCTATCGAAGACGAATTAAAACTCTTTAATCGTTTTAATACTATGAATATTGAAGCGATCTATGACACAGAAGTATTCCCGTGCATCAGTTCCATTATTCTGATCAAACTGATGACTGATATTAAGAATCAGATTATTCCTTCGGAACTTATACTGACTAGCAATGAAAAGCGACGTACTATGCTTTGGTATAAGAATGTTTCCTGTTACTATGAAGGATTGATAGCAATTGCATATATGCAGGGCTTTTTCACCGATCATGCCGCAGGCTTCCACATTGCCGAAGCAAAAGAAATATGGAAAGCCTATACGTCTGATTATTATAAAATGGATCAGTATTACAGACAGTTCCACTGTGCTTTTCAGAAAAGCCTTACTGTTTCCAACGATATGCTTGATGACCTTTTCAAACACGTTGCCGACAAGGTTGAAGCCCTGTATTCAGGTTGGTATCTTACCCAGCTTTCTGATAACTGGACTTCTGTATCCGGCGAGGATCTTGAAAAACATGGTTATATTCCTGACATCAAACGTCAGGTCAACTTCTACTCTGACCGAATTTCTTCCGCAGATTCCCGTATCTTTGTTATCATATCAGATGCTCTGAGATACGAAGTTGCTGTATCGCTTTCAGAACAGCTCCGTCGTGAAACGCAAAGTGAAGTGTCAATCGACAGTATGTGCGGAATATACCCAACAATAACTCCATTTGGTATGGCAGCACTCCTTCCCCATAACGAACTGACGGCAGAATTAAAGAATGATAAGCTCGTAGTTCTTGCAGACGGTCAGCCAACTGACAGTCTTAATCGTGAGAAGGTTCTCAAAACTGCTGACGAAAACAGTGTAGCTTTACAGTACAAGAATATCATCGGAATGAAACGAGCTGAACGCAGCGAGCTTGTTAAGGGTATGAACGTTGTTTATATCTATCACGACAAAATAGACGAAACATCACATACCTCGGAAACATCGGTCTTTAGTGCTTGTGAAACGGCTATTGATGAAATCAAAAACATGGTTCGTATCATCGCTAACGAATTTGGCGGTGCAAGGATCTATATTACTGCCGATCACGGCTTCCTGTACACATACAGCCCGCTCACCGAAGATGATAAGGTAAGCAAGGAAAGCTGGAATGGAAACGAAGTTAATTACAGCCGCAGACATTGCATTATGCGTGGTGAAACAAAGCCGGAGTACCTACAGCCTATCAAATTCCTTAATGGCAAAACAGAGTTCTCAGCGTATGCTCCTAAAGGCAACGTCCGCATAAAAACATACGGCAGTGGACTTAACTTCGTTCATGGCGGCATGAGCCTTCAGGAGATGGTTGTACCGTTAATTGACTATCATTTCCTTAGAAATGACTATAAGCAGTACAGGAAAAACAAATCTCAGATTGATACTAAGCCTGTTGAGATTACACTGCTTTCTGCTAATCGCAAAATCAGCAATATGATTTTCTCTCTGAACTTCTTCCAGAAAGATGCAGTTGGAGATAATCGTGAAGCTGCTGTATATTCTATTAAATTCACTGATTCTACTGGAACTGAAGTCAGTGACACTGCTAAGATCATTGCTGACAAAACAAGTACTGACGCACAGGAAAGAACGTTCAGATGTAACTTTAACCTGAAATCAATGCAGTTTGACAGCAAAGAAATCTATTATCTTGTAATAGCAAATGAAGATGGCGTTCAGATGCCTCAGAGAGAAGAATTCCAGATAGACATTGCATTTGCTGTTGATGAGTTCAATTTCTTCTGATAAAGAAAGGCGTTTTAAATGGAACAGGTTGATAAAATGGTAAGTGACAGAGAAACTATAAAAGAAAAACTCCGTGAACACTTCGACGGTAAAATAGTTCGTAAAGACCTCACTAAACACATAAAAGAAGGTCTTAATGTCCCTGTTTACGTTCTTGAATTTCTCCTCGGTCAGTATTGTTCTTCTGATGATCAGGAGGTCATTGAAAAAGGCGTAGAGACGGTAAAAAAGATACTTGCGGATAACTACGTCCGTCCTGACGAAGCGCAGAAAATCCTCTCTGTGCTTCGTAAACGTGGCGCTTATACTGTTATTGATAAAATCACTGTAAGTCTTAATATCAAGAAAGATATTTACGAAGCTGAGTTTTCTAATCTTGGTTTGAAAGCTTTACAGATCGAAGATGAATATCCTGAGAAGTATGACCGCCTTCTTTGTGGTGGTATATGGTGTATCGTCCAGCTTGAATATGGCGGAGACGATCAGTTTGCTGATATGGATCAGGATCTCAAAAAGAAAACAACTGATGATTTTCCTATCCGAATTCGTAAGCTTACACCTATTCAAATGCCTCACGTTGATATAAACGACCTCAAAAAAGGAAGAAAAGCATTTACAAAAGAGGAATGGATAGATGTTATGCTCCGTTCCTGCGGTTATGAACCAGACGAACTGAAAGAACGTGAGAAATGGCTTCTTTTAGCAAGAGTAGTTCCGTTAATTGAAAACAACTTCAATTTATGTGAACTGGGGCCGCGCTCTACTGGTAAATCACATATTTATAAGGAAATCTCGCCAAACAGTATCCTTGTTTCAGGCGGTCAGACTACAGTAGCTAACCTGTTCTATAACATGAGCAGAAGAACCGTAGGTCTTGTCGGTCTTTGGGACTGCGTTGCCTTTGATGAGGTTGCAGGTATCAATTTCAAGGATAAAGACGGCATACAGATAATGAAAGACTACATGGCATCAGGTTCTTTTGCTCGTGGTAAGGAAGAAAAAGCTGCCTCTGCATCTATGGTCTTCGTTGGAAACATAAATCAGAGCGTAGATGTACTGCTGAAAACTTCAAGTCTGTTTGATCCGTTCCCTCCTGTTATGGGTGCTGATACCGCATTCCTTGACCGTATGCACTGCTATATACCAGGTTGGGAGATTCCTAAGTTCAGGCCTGAGCATTTCACAGATGACTACGGTTTTATAACCGATTATCTTGCGGAATTCATACGTGAGCTGCGTAAAGAACAGTACGGTGATGCTCTTGACAAGTATTTCAAACTTGGAAAGAACCTTAATCAGAGAGATACTATCGCTGTAAGAAAAATAGTGGGTGGATTTATAAAGCTCCTATACCCTGACGGAGAATTTACCAAGGAACAGCTTGAGGAAATCCTTAAATTCGCCCTTGAAATGCGCCGCAGAGTTAAAGAGCAGCTCAAAAAGCTCGGTGGTATGGAATTCTACGATGTAAACTTCTCCTACATCGACAATGAAACATTTGAAGAAAAATATGTTTCTGTACCGGAACAAGGCGGTGGAAAGCTTATTCCTGAAGGAATGTGCAATCCGGGACAGGTATATACTGTTTCTCAGGGCGGTTCAGGTATGATCGGCGTATTCCGCCTTGAAAGTCAGATGCTCCCCGGCAACGGCAAGTTTGACCGAACAGGTCTGACTTACAGCAGAGACAGTAAAGAAGCAACTACAACAGCCTTCAATTATCTGAAAGCTAACGGAAATCGTATCAGTGGTTCTATCAGTACCGTTGCCAAGGACTACATAATCAACTATCAGGATCTGCAAGGTATCGGTATGACTGAAAAGCTCGCCCTTCCTACCCTTATAGCTTTATGCTCTATAGCTCTTGGAAAGCCAACAGTATCAAGTCTTGCTGTACTTGGCGAGATAAGTATCGGCGGTACAATGATAAAGGTTGATGAACTTGCAAATTCGCTTCAGGTTTGCCTTGACAGCGGAGCCAAGAAAGTTCTTCTGCCTATAACATCGGCAGCAGACCTCGGAACCGTTCCGTCAGAACTTGTCGGAAGCTTTAATCTTATATTCTACAGCAGTCCGGAAGATGCTGTGTTTAAGGCTTTGGGAGTTGAATAAATAACATAGGCACTCTTTTTCAACACCTATGAATATAATATCTTACTATTGAGGACGATCCTCCGGTCTTGACATCTATTGCAACTCAGATGTCAAGACTAATATGATAATTTTTGATACAATAAAGACATCAAATAAAGGAGGTACTCAGTACTATGAAAGATAACATTCTTGAAAACGCCTTATCTATCATTGATAAGAATATTCGCCTTGATCATAAGGAAATAACAAGGAAGATTTACGCAGAAACAAACTATTGTGATCAGGATTACAACAAATTTCTTGCGGTAATTTCTTCAGGTGATCTTACTTTAAAGGATTATATCCGAAAAAGAAGATTGTATTTAGCTGCTGATGAGCTGATCAATAACCCTGATAAGTCAATAGTCGATATCTCGTCAGAATTCGGTTATTCCGAGCAAACAGCATTTACAAGAGCCATAAAAAGAGAATTTAACAAAACACCAACAGAAATCCGCAAGAGCCAAAAGCCCGTTCCCGATGTCAGAGAAATACTGGAGAATCATCTTGCCAATAAGAGCAGACTTGATTCTATTCTCGATAGATTTGAATCTGATAATCTAAGTAATACCGACTGGGACTACTTCGAGACATTTATACACGCAACAGATGAATATGGGTTTGATACGTCAACCTGTTGCCTGATATCTGAACTATCTGAGAGACTATCAGTTCCATTTGCTCATCTTTTAGAACGTTGTTTCGATATGATGATTGATTACAATCAGTATTCTGAAGAATACATGACGGAAAAACTCGATTTTATGGAAGAAGCGGATATCGAAAGCGAAGATGAATTAAAAAAGCTGTGTCACCATTATGACTGTAAATGGTATGAGCTTAGCTTTGGTAAAGTTCAGATGTATCGTTTAGGTATTGATTCACCAGAAGAACTAACTAAAATATGGAACTATTATAACTGTAAATGGATAATGGGCGAACCTTATCCTATTACAAAGCAAATGGTACAGGATTATCGTCAAAAACAAAAATAAAAACGGAGGGCAAGAAGAATGAATATAGCATTAGATAAAGAACAAAAGAGAATATCTATCATTGACGCTGTTCAAGGCGATACATTCTTCTGCCCGATTTGTCTTAAAAGACTGTTTGTAAAAGCCGGAAATGAAAGAGCACGTCATTTCTCTCACTATCCTAAGTGTGAATGCAATGATGGTTGGAATGGTCAATATGATATGTCTGAATGGCATTATGAATGGCAGAACAGATTTCCAACTGATAATCAGGAAGTAGTTGTTCAATGGGACGATATTCGTCACAGAGCAGACGTGCTTGTGAACAGAACAGTCGCTGAGTTTCAGCATAGTCCTTTATCATCCGGAAAGTTTAATGACAGAAATGTCTTCTATCATAATAATATTGGATACAAAGTTGTTTGGCTTTATGATATGCGTGAAGACTATGAAAGCGGACAATTAAAAGAAGAGCACGATAATATTTTTTCTTGGAGCAAACCAAGATCTACTTTCAGAAAATACAATCTTCGTGCCGGAGCGATAGATCTTTTCTTTCAAATATCTGATGATAATGAATGTATATTGCAAATACATGAATTTTATGAAGGCTTCTTTCAAATCAAACAAAGATTTACAAAAGAAGCCTTCTTATCTTATATTGGTCTGACTGATGGAAAATGCCTTCCACCGCTGCACATAGACACTAATATAGATGAGGAATTTCAGCATTTTTCTGAAAAGTATAATATTGTCCTTAATCTTCAGCAACAGCGAGCTGTTCAGGCTGTGAGTGGGGCAAATCTTATGATTGCAGTCCCAGGCAGCGGAAAAACTACTGTCATGGTTGCAAGAATGGGATATATGATTTATTGCAAAGGGATTGCTCCTGAGAACATTCTTGCTATAACTTATACTAAAAGCGCAACAAATGATATTAAGCAGCGCTTTGCTCAAAAGTTTGATAAACAAATAGCAGATCGCCTTAATATACGCACTATCAACTCTTTGTGCAAACAAATCATCACAAGATATGTTCATATGTACAATAGAAAAAATTGCTATAAACTGCTTGAAGACATTGAACAACGTGAAATTATCAAATCAATCTACATAAACATTACTGGTGATAAATATCCACACGATTCTGACATAATCGAAGCACAAACCAGAATCAGCTATATAAAAAACATGATGCTGGTAACTCCTGAATTAAGAGAGGAATATCTGTCCAAAGACTCTATCTATGAGGATTTTTACAATAGATATGAAGATGCTTTGAAATCAGATCATAGAATGGATTATGACGATCAACTATGCTTTGCTAAGATTTTCCTTGAAAAAAGGCCTGAACTTCTTTGTGAATTTCAGGATAAATATCAGTACATTTGTGTTGATGAAGCACAGGATACATCGAAAATTCAACATGAGATAGTCAGATTGTTAGCTTCAAAGTGGAATAATATTTTTATGGTTGGTGATGAAGATCAAAGTATTTATCGTTTCCGCGCCGCTTATCCGCAGGCGCTTTTGAGTTTTACGGATAAATATATTAATCCGTATGTTTTGTTTCTTGAAACAAATTACCGTTCAACAAGGCAAATAGTTTCAGCTGCTCAGAAATTTATTAGTCATAATATTAACCGTCATTCCGAAAAACACATGAGATCAAGTAGAGGAGACGGCAAACCGATAAAACGTATTAATGTCATGAAGAAACATGAGCAGTATTCTACTGTTGCAGAAGTAGCCATGCAAGAACATGGTCAAATGGCAATACTCTACCGAAACAATACAAGTTCAATACCTCTTATGGATCTCTTTTTACGTAACAGTATTCCATTTCGACGTGTGAAAGATGGAGGTGAGAACTTTTTCACCTGCAAAGTGGTTCAAGATATTGTGTTTTTTCTACGATTTGCTATTAATCCTAATGACGCTGATGCTTTTAATAAGATCTACTATAAGTGTGGCTATGGTTTCAACCAACGAGCTGCATATTGGAGCTGTAGAAAATCGCGCCAAAAAGGCATTTCCATTTCAGATGAACTTATTAATCAATTGTCACAGTGGCCTTCATTAGAGAAGAAAGCATTTGATTTTAAGGAAAAAATGAGGAGAATTTCTGCTTCCAATCCACATGATGCAATTGCTTTGATCTGTAATTATTGGTATCGTGACTATGCAATAGAAAAGGAGCTCGACATAGGTAAATGTGATATCCTGTATTCTTTGGCTGTACAGGAAAAAACAATTAAAGGTCTTATTGAACGCTTACATGTATTACCACATCTAATTGATAACTATCATTGTTCAGCAGAAAATCCAGTCATTCTTTCAACTATTCATTCTGCTAAGGGGTTAGAATTTGATATTGTCTATATAGTCGATGCCTATGACGGTAGTTTACCTCATTCAGACAGAGAAACTGCAAAAGAACAGGAACGGATTGATAACTATGAGGAAGAACGACGTTTGTTTTATGTGGCAATCACAAGAGCCAAAAACGAATTGTATCTTCTTAGCGTAAACGAATGCAGAACTGGATTTATCAACGAAATTGTACCTGAATCATATACTAACAAAGATAAAGAAGTTATCGGAGTAAGTGAAGCCTCACACGACTAAAGTCGCGTGAGGCTTCACTTATTATTTTCTTTCATTTGGAGTTTACTGTCAAGCATAACGCCCTTGCGTGAGCGAGTACGATTTATTAAGACCGTTTTCGGTGTTCTTCACTATTCATTACATTAGAACACAATACATCTCTCACCCACCTACATCTCTAGCTAATAAACGAAAAAGGAAGATACTCCACAACACAAGCAGAGCATCTTCCATTTATATTTTGCTATACTTTTATCGCACTCCACTCCTGAGATGGATCGTTATTTACCGAGAATCCACGGATATTAGTGCCATTCTTAGCTTTTGATATATAGCCCGAGATCTCTATTGCAACTTTTTCGTTTGCTGCGCATGTCAATATCATCTTTCCTGATTTTTTCTTGGGTATAATATACTGCGTCTTGTCTTTTTTCTGTTCCTGATATAAGCACACATTACATCCGCTAACAACCTTATCTGCGTAGAAGTTTAAAACAAGACTCTTATTCTTCTTAGCACGGAATATCCAACCATTTACTGCTTTATCATAATGAGCAACGAACTGTGTAGCATTGCTTTTGGAAGTCACAGCCTGAACGTTGACCTTATTAGCAATCTTGTTACTGGCTGTACCAATATATACTCCACCAGAGGTATTCTTGAAAATGTATGTCTGTCCCTCGACAAAACAATTGCTTGTCTGATTGATATAGTCTTTATATGCTTTTTCAAGATCTTTAGATGCTGCTTGCGTTTCTACGATCCAGTTTCCGTCTTGGCGCAGCGTTACTTTAAATCCTTGAAGCGGATACTTGTTCGTAAGACTTATCAGCTCCTTGCGAGCTCTACTTGCAGACGAGGAAACGCCTCCTAATGAAGAGAAGATCTTCTCGAATACAGTAAGAACGATAGATTTTTTTACACCAAAGAAACTAAGTACATCCTTGCCTGTCTTAATAACTGATGCCGCAGGCTTCCCTCCCGAACAAGCGTTCGACACTGTATCCAACCAGCTTATCATATACTCAACATCATCATCTGAGTTACCGGTTATAGTCAACGCATTGGAAGTAATTCCAATTTTTGACACGTACACAGAGCGAGATCCGCTGCGCATGCCCGGCTTATACGTGATTTTAGCAGCTTCAGCAGTAATAACTGTCGATGTGTAAATATTGTTTCTGTTTCCTGCCGGAACACTGCCCATCATCATTGTACCCATCATACTCATAACAATGATACCACATGAAATTCTCTTAATTACCATAATAAATTACCTCCGTTGTATATTATTCAATACATTTCTTTTCATCGTATAATTTAGATTCTCACCTGCTTTCTAAAATTTATTATCTAGACCTCCCTTTCCTTTTGCTGAATATACTATATCACATTTTTTCAGGGGATGCACTATCCCTAGGATAAAAAGATTTCTATCATACATAAAAGAATTCTATCATCAATTATAACATTTTATTTATTATTTTAGTTGAAACCAGAACGATTATATGATATAATTAACACAACTTAAAATGAATTAGGGTATTAAATACTGAACAACTAAAAACAGAGAGGAGCTATTATAGTGGGGCTTTGGTTTACAGATAATGTCTATATTGATATGACAACATTAAGGATTTATTATGACGATACCCATACCTTTCAGAATATAAGTGGAAATTATAATCGTAAGCTTATTGAGCTGTTTCATGATAATCCCAATAAAATGTTGACAAAAAATTATATTAAACAGGCTGTTTGGGGAGCAACATCTGGCATTACCGACGAGAATCTTCATGTCTACATAGACAGACTCAGAAAAAAGATTAAAGATACAGAAAAAAACTTTTTACGCACATCCTATGGTAATGGACTTATACTCGATACACCAGAAAAAAAAGAAGAACCAAAATGGATATCTGAAACATTTAACAGCAACAGCATTATAAAAGATAACATATACATTTCAACTCGAAAAGTGATGGATAACCTTGACGGAGAATATTCATTGGGAAATCGTATGCACGATGCTTCACGAATTATTCAGGTATGCTATGCAGGCACAACGTTTCTGGCATCAGGACGCATAGGAAAAACATATGAAGATTCATGGCGAGAGTATTTTAGACGCGCTTTGAGCAATAAAAGAATAGACCTCGTGTTGGCTAATCCTGAGTCCGATCAGATGCGAGAGATGATAAACTATAAACTTCGTCCTCGCTATTCAGCGGAGGATGTGGATCGTACTAATCCATTTCAGTATAACTTTACATATCTTTATATGATCATGGGACTGATCCAAGAAGGATTTATACCAAATGCTGATTTCAATGTATATCTGGCTGATTTTTCTTTATCTAATGCTTATCTGCAGTGCATATTTTCTGATGATAAGGCGGATAAAGAAACGATCAAGGTAGATATGTACATACCATTCTTTTCTAAATATAAGATTACCGAAGATGGCACTCGTTATATACCCGAAGACGAGTGGGCCGATGATGACCGTCCAAGCTTTATTGTATGCAAGAAAAAACAACCTGATCTTTACAAACATCTTTCCAAAAATATCGATGATATACTCCATAATTGCAATCAGGTCATTAAAAAAGGAATCTATATGGAAGGTTGGGAACAAAAGTTCAAGGATTATTCCAATGGTAACTTTACCAGGCCATTCAATAAAGACGAAATACTTGAAGGGCTCTTATAATTCATATATTAATTTATAAATAAGAAACTTGAATAGTTAAAAGCTGGAGCTGTTGCGGTCATCACTGCAACAGCTCCTTTTACACTCTATTATTATAAAACGCTTATGCATCTTCCAGTATTTCCCTGACTTAGCCATATATGTGTGTCACGCATGACACAAAACTAATTGTATGTTGATTTTATTTCTCATATATGTTATAATTATTATTGTAAACAATTTGACAGCAGTGTAAACAAAGGAGATTTTTATGGAACAAGTAATGCTTAATGATTTGCTTCAGCAAACAGATAATCGAAGCACTAGCCTATTTAATTATGCCATAAAACAGCTTTCACGTTGTCGATTTTCTTTTACGGGAGAACATTGTGAACTGATAGCTCTTTATAAAGGTGAAAAATATTTAGTTGTAGTCACAAATGAAATATCTTTACAACAAATTTGCGAACGTATACCAAGTCTTAGTATCAATCATGAACCATCCGTCCAATACTATTATAACATTATGGTTCTGTTTAAAAAAGATTATCCTGAGGACACTTTATTACCTGCACTTAAAAGATATAAAAAAGAAAACTATATACCCGGTAAAAAGTATCAAAATAAATATTATTATAAATTCTATAATAAAACTCCACTGAAATCTTCTTTACGGGATTTGCACAATTCCGATTGGATAAATTATGAAAAACAACTTGAAAATGGGAATATCATCTTCGATGAACTAGGAGTTGCTGGATTATTTGCAATGTCTTTTGATACTTTACTCATGAGTTTCAATAAGGATACCAAGAAACATTACGGAAGCAGTTTATTCATTTTAAGGTTGCTGGATGATCAGAATTACCTCTGTGATGGCATAGAAATAATAGGAGATAGGTTTGAGGTTATGAAGAAATACGATTTAGGGAACCATAATACCAATAAAATCGGTGATTTAGTTATAGAAGCGGTAAAAGAAAATACGAGAAGATACGAACTGTTACTAGCAGAAAAAGATAGTGAAATAACCAAACTTAATCACGAAATTTCTGACCTTCGAGAAGATAATGCTGTTCTCTCAAAAAAGGCTTATAATTCACTTAACCATATTAAACTGATTATTTTTATTCTTGTTATGTTTTATTTTATTCCGAAGATAATATCACTTCTTTGCTAAGCTTGTGTCACGCGTGACACACTGTCACACAATAATTGACTTTTTCTATATAAAGTGTTATAATGTTAAAAGAAGAAACGGAGGAAAACGTATGATGATAGCGACTGCAACAGATATGCAGCTGAACTTCAGCAAGTACCTTCAGGCTGTTCAGCAAGGCGATGAAGTTATTATCCTAAAAAATGGAAAAGAAGTAGCTAGACTTATCCCCTATGATGCCAGCATTTCTTTCCTGACTGATTCTCTAACTGGGATTTTGCAGAATGATTACGAAGATAAAGCTATTCATGCAGAAAGGACAGATCATGAAGATCTTAGTTGATGCTGGAACGATCCTTGATGTCCTTTGTAAACGCCCCGAACATTTCGATATTTCTTCTAAAATCTGGAAATGCTGTGAGATTGGTCTGACAGAAGGATACATTTCTGCATTATCTGTTCCCGGCATCCAATATATCCTCCGTAATGAATTCGATAATATAAAAGCGGCGCAGGTAATAAAACAGATAACATTTATCTTTAAAGTAATAGAGCTAAAACCTTCCGATCTGAGAGACGCCTCTGAAATGTATTATTCCGACCTTGAAAATGCTGTTCAGATGTGTCAGGCTAAAAGAATGAAACTGGATCTTATTGTAGCAAAAAAGCCTGTATATTTCAGGGATAGTAAGATCCCGGCATTAAAGCCTGCGGAAATATTAGAAGAAATTATCAAATACAGTTTGCCTGATGAAATAAATGCTTCAAAAGCTCCTTACCGTTATGGATCGGCAGTTACAACATCATCCAAAAACTACTCTATTGATGAAATGCAGCTGAGCTTTGATGATTATCTGAATGGGAATGTAGAAGTATATAACTACGGATAAGAAAGGAAAATGTGAAAATACTATCGTAAATAAGTGTGTCACGCGTGACACACAATTATTTTCCTGTCTGTTTAGTCACCTTAATAACCTCACACAACTAAAATAAAGGATTTTACAGTAATTATAGTAAAGTGAACGTATAATTTTGGTGTCTAACTCGTCTACATTAACAAGATTGCTTTACATTCAATTAATTAATGTTGACATATTCGGCGACATGTGATATTATTAAATGGTGAGGTGATAGTGACGGAAACCATAGGAGATCGAATAAAAGAAGCCAGGATAAAAAAAGGGCTGTCGCAGACAGAATTAGCCGAAAAACTTGGATATAAATCACGTTCATCAGTAAATAAGATAGAGACAGGCGGAAGAGATATTCCAAAGTGTCAAATCGTAAAAATTGCTGAAATTCTGGATGTGCCCCCATCTTATCTCATGGGTTGGGAAAGTTCCCCTGCATATGTCATTCTCACCCAAGAGAAAATCCATATGATACCTGTTTATAATAGTATAGAGGCAGGTTTCAAAACGTATGACGGCAGCGATATTTCCGGGCATCTCCCGTTATACATAGAAAATGACAGCGATGTAGAGGATACTATCTGCGTTACTGTAAGAGAACCGTCTATGAGCCCGAAAATCGAGGATGGCGATACAATAGTCGTCCGCAGGCAAAAAAGCGTTGATAATGGCAAGATTGCAATTGTCATGATTGGCGAAAAGACGATGGTAAAGCGTGTGGACTTTAACCGCGATTGTCTGATACTGACCTCGTATAATCCCGAATACCCACCAATGATTATTGAAGGGGCAGAGCTTGCAACCGTCAAGGTTGTGGGGCTCGTGCAGCAGATCATAAAGACTTTGTAAGAATTCTTGGTGCGTAAAATAATGAATGGTTATGTGTCTATCAAACAAAAGGCATTTAGACTCAACGGAAACGAATGCCTGGTCTATTATTCATGTGTCACGCGTGACACATTTAAAATAAATAACTATATATAATTTTTTATTTATTGAAAAATCTGCTATAATAATTACAACAGATCATTTCAAAAATTAAAAAATGATCATTAATTATACGTGTGTCACGCGTGACACAGAAAGGACGAAATATCATGGCTATTACCATTTCTATTTGCTCAGAAAAAGGCGGCGTCGGAAAGACCACAACAACATTGAATCTTGCCGGAGGACTTGCATGCCTTGGGAAAAAAGTTCTGGTTGTTGATCTCGACCAGCAGCAGAACACAAGTTATGCACTTGGATTTATTAAAGATGGCAATCCTACAATAGCTGAATTGATTTATAATACCACGGCAAAGTTCGAAATTAATCATTCAGCAGCTATAAGACACAACGAAAACGGTATTGATTACATACCGGCTTCTGATATGCTTACAAACATCACTTCAATGATGTCAAATGATCCGGATTATAACTATGTTATTAAAAAGATTCTTTCAGATGATATATATAAAAAGTACGATTACATACTCATAGACTGTCGTACCCTCCTCGACCTGCTCGTATCAAATGCAATGAATGCCAGCGATTACGTTATCATTCCCGTAGAAAGCGGCGTATACGCTTATAACGGACTTGATAAAATGCTCGACAAGGTATCCTCTATAAGTAATAGTACAAATAAAAAGCTGAAAGTACTCGGAATCCTTCTTAATAAAATGACACGAACAAATGTCAGCACTTCCCTTTCACAGTCAATCCGTGAAGAATATGGAAATTTAACATTCAAAACTGAGATTCCTAGCTGTCCTGCACAAACAGAACGGGCAGTTATCAACCAGAAGGCAAATGTTTTCGATAAAAGCTCCTCTATAGGCAAACATTTCCTTGAATTCACTAAGGAAGTAATCAAAAAAACAAAGTAATTCTGACAGGAGTACGAAGATGGCTAAAGCTAAAATTGATTTTACCGCAATGAAAAACGCCCGGAAAGCAATTGAAGATAAGGTAGAAGACAACATACCCGAAGAGCTCGAAAAAAGCTATGCGGAAGTATGGGGCCGTGAAAAAGAAAGTGTGATCCAGGTCGAAGTTACTCGTCTGATACCTTTTTCGGATGAATCCGGTAACGTTCAGCCCTTTAAAATAAACAAAAAGAGAGTTGAGCAGATAGCTGAAAGTGCTAAAGATATCGGTATTGTCAGCCCGTTAACTGTTATCCGTAAGGAAGATATGTACGAAATAATATCCGGTCATCATAGACTGGAAGCAGCCAAGTTGATCGGTCAGCTCAAGGTTCCATGCATCGTCAAGAATTACACTGATGATATTATCTACAAGGCAGTATCTGAAAGTAATATCCAGCGAGATAAAACATATCCGAGCGAATATGCAAAAATCTTTGCTAAGTATTTTGAGCTGAGAGAAGATGAAAATACGACCAGCGAAGAAATCGCTAAAAAGTTTGGTGTATCAAGAAAAACCATATACAGATATCTTGATGTCGGAAAACTTATAACAGAACTTCAGGATTTCGTTGATGACGAGGTAATAAAGTTCAACGCGGTTGAATACATCAAGGGATTTTCTGAAGATGTCCAAAAAGAGCTGTATAATGTTCTTTCTGAAAACAAACTCTCTTTATCGAGAGTAGCTGCTGTAAAACTCAGAAATTTTATAAATGAACTTGAAGACGAAATTACAGCTGATGAGATACTGGAAATACTGGCAGTTCCAGACAAGCCAAAGTCAAAAGGACCTTATAAAAACAAGGTTTACTGTTCAATTTCTGAAAAATATGCGATAAATATGACGGAGAATGAACTTGATGAACTCACTGAAAAGCTCCTTGAACAATATTTCAGTAATGAAAGTAAAAAATAGCCAAAATGATGTTTTTTAATAGATAATACGCTCTTTACCAAAAAAGCAAGACCATGTAGAAATTTATTTTTCATACATGGTCTTGTTTTTTATCCAAAAATAATCAATTTGGTGATATCATACAACAGTTGTTACCGCTCCCCTTATTTGTCATCCAATAGTAAACGTATCTTGTCACGC
>OCTW013398055.1_pt1 | contig 30007 bp, 21 predicted proteins | sample 1539671 | NCBI WGS metagenome assembly OCTW01 (sample SAMN02144230, study PRJEB22623) | gut metagenome | biome: sheep rumen | host: Ovis aries | place: New Zealand | reverse complement strand
TGTTGTAATTTCGTTATATTGTAGTTAATGACAAATGTCTATAAGCTTCATTTTTCCGATGCAAAGGTAAAGAGTTTTTTTGGAAACACAATTGCTTTTATTGATAAATAATGATACTATTTTGCAAAAGGCTAATATTTTTCTTTATTTGCCCAAGATTTTAACAAATAATGCGCAATGAGTGTAAAAAATACAATATGCCTTTTGGGCGCTTGTAAGACGTAAAATGTACTTAATACACTTATTGAGCCAATGCAACGGGTAACGTAACGGGCTCTCCCTAAAAGAAAGTTAAATTCGCATATTTTTATTAATAGAAGAAAAATTATGTTTATCTTTGCAACCGCATTGACTGGCTGACAACTAACAGTGAGAAGCTATACATTAATTAATATAACTAATAAATATAACTAATAAATATAAACCAAGTCCTATTGTATGGAAAAATGTAAATCTTATCTCTTTGGGCTATTGGCACTATTGTGCCTGTTGCCCAGTACGGCTTTTGCCCAGTCGATACGGGTGGAAGGTCAGGTGAAAGATGAGACAGGTGAACCTATGATCGGTGTATCCGTAGTAGTGGAAGGCAGCGGTACTGGTGTCGTCACCGATCTCGACGGTAATTTCGTTTTGCCCTCTGTCTCACAAGGGGCTACGCTCGAGTTCTCTTACATCGGCTATGTTTCGCAGAAGCATAAGGCCAGCCGTAAGATGAACATCAGCCTGAAGCCCGACTTGCAGAGTCTGGAGGAGGTGGTGGTCATCGCCTATGGTCAGCAGAAGAAGGTCACCATCACGGGTGCTGTCTCTGCCGTGGGTGGTGACGAGTTGTTGAAGGCACCTGTGGCCAGTGTGGCTAACGCCCTGCAAGGTAAGCTGCCCGGTATGTCGGTAGTGCAGCCTTCGGGTATGCCTGGCGCCGATGAGCCTGTCATCCGAGTGCGTGGTACCGGTTCGCTGAACTCGGCAGAGCCGCTGGTGCTCGTCGACGGTGTGGAGCGCTCGTTCGGACAGCTCGACCCCAATGAAATCGCTGATATCTCTATCCTGAAGGATGCCTCCGCCACGGCTGTGTTCGGTGTGCGTGGCGCCAACGGCGTGATCCTGGTGACAACCAAGCGCGGTACGCCCGGCAAGGCCTCGGTGACCGTGTCGGCAAGTGCCGCTGTACAGCAGATTGCCAAGTTCGTGGATTTCGCCGACTCCTATACCTATGGAAAGATGTGGAACTACTCGGCCATCACCGATGCACTGCCCGTGAGCCAGTGGCCCGGCAGCGCCACCATCAGCGACTATACGCCATACGCCAATACGGGTATCCGCTTCAGTCAGGACGTGATGGAGCATTTCCGCACCAACGACATGCCCGTCACCTTCCCCAATACCGACTGGATTGGCTATATGATGAATGATGCCGCCTGGCAGGAACAGGTCAACGTGAACGTGAACGGCGGTACGGAGAAGATGCGGTACTTCGTCTCTGCCGGTTTCCTGAACCAGAACTCGCTCTTCAAGACTTTCTCTAATAATGATGACGAAACCTTTAAGTATAATCGTTTCAACTACCGTGCCAACCTCGATATCGACGTGTCGAAGTACAGTCAGCTGGCTCTGACCCTGGGTGGACGAGTACAGAACCGTACCACTATGGGTGGCGGTGAGGGATTCCTCTTCCGCTATCTGCAGGGTGCTACGCCATACGCTGGTATCGGTGTCGACGACCAGGGCCGCCATATCGTGGCCGACGAGGCTATCGTGGGTCCTTACGACCGTGATGCCCTGTCGAACTATTATGACCTGGGTTATGTAAACGAGAGCACCAACGTGCTGAACCTCGACTTGCAGTACAAGCTCGACATGAGCTTCATCACCCCGGGTCTCGACTTCAAGATTAAAGGCTCTTACAACACCGAGTACACGGCTCAGAAGAACCGCCAGAACGGTTTCGGTACAGGTATCACCTACGTGGCAACCCTTGATAACGGCAAGGAGGTGCTCCGCAAGGAGAATATCACATGGCCCCTTCCTTACGGCGAGTCGAAGTGGGGCAGCCGTAACTGGTATGCCGAGGCCAGCTTCAACTACAACCGTAAGTTCGGCAAGCACAACGTGGGTGCACTGGTGCTTTATAACCAGAGCAAGACCTATTATCCCTGGGATTCGGACGGTAGCCTGTATCAGTCGATTCCTAAGGGCTATGTGGGTCTCGTAGGACGTGTCACCTACGACTATGATACCCGTTACATGGTCGACTTCAATATCGGTTATAACGGTTCTGAGAACTTTGCCGAGGGTAAGCGCTATGGTACCTTCCCCTCTTTCTCGCTGGGCTGGATTCCTTCAAGCGAGAAGTTCTGGGAGCCGATCAAGAAGTATATCGGCTACCTGAAACTGCGCGGATCGTGGGGTAAGGTCGGTAACGACAATACCAACGGCGCCCGCTTCCTCTACCTGCCGGGTGCATGGCAGTTCTATCAGGGCAAGATGACCACGAACCCGCAGATCCGCGGCGCCAACTTCGGTACCAGCGGTAACTGGCTGCAGGCTGTGAGAGAGTTGACCGCCGGTAACCCCGACGTCACCTGGGAGACCGCTACGAAGATCAACGTCGGTCTGGACGCAGCCTTCATCGGCGACCGTCTGACCGTAAACCTCGACCTGTTCTGGGAAGACCGTAAGGACATCCTCGTGTCGAACGCCTCGCTGCTGCCGGCAGTGACGAGCCTACCGTCGAGCTATGTCAACCAGGGCCGTGTGAAGAACCACGGTTACGAACTGACCCTGAAGTGGGCTGACAAGATCAATGATTTCCGCTATAGCATCAGCCCGAGTATTGCCTTTGCCCGCAATAAGGTGATAGAGATGCTCGAGGTGCCGCCATTGTATGACTATCTGAGCCGTACCGGCCTGCCCGTCGGACAGCGTTTCGGCTATGACCTCTTTGAGTTCTACCAGCCTGGCACCGAGGAGCGCTACAAGGCTGCCTACGGCGTGGACATGCCCAACCAGAACATTACACTGAAATATGGTGATGCCGTCTATGTGGACCTGAACGGTGACGGTATCGTAGACCAGAACGACCAGAAGCCCCTTGGCTATACCGACCAGCCTGAAATCACCTGGTCTATCAATGCCAGCCTGAACTGGAAGGGACTCGACTTCTCGATGCTCTGGGTAGGTGCCGACAACACCAGCCGTGCGCTGAACGGATACTTCCGCGACCAGTTCGGCTCAACGAACACCTCTGCCCTGGCACAGTGGGTGGCCGACAACTCATGGACGGAGGACAATCCCGGTGCCATCCTGCCGCGTATCTCGTTCACCAACCGTGTTCACAACAACCGCGACTCGCAGGCTTGGATCATCGACTCGAAGTATGTGCGTCTGAAGAACATGGAGATTGGCTATACGATCAATAAGCCTAAGTTCCTGCCGCTGCTTAACTACGTGAGGTTCTATGCCTCTGGCCAGAACCTGCTGACATTCGCCGACTTCAAGGGCAACGACCCCGAGGCCCCCGGTTCCGGACTCGACTTCGGTGTGCGCTATCCTATGACTCGAGTGTATAACTTCGGCGTACAGGTGAACTTCTGATCATTGAACATTGAACATTGAATATTGAACATTATGAAAAAGATATTTAGTTACATACTGGCTTTGGGGATGGCTACAGGCTTCTTCTCGGCATGTGTCGACGACATAAATGTGGGTAACGCCTTCCTCGAGAAAGCCCCTGGCGTGGATGTCAACATCGACACGGTGTTCTCCAAGGCCGAATATACCCGCAACTTCCTGTGGAGTGCCTATGGGCAGCTCTATTGTACCTATACCTCAGGAAACATGATGAACGGTGCGCCCATCGACGTGCTCTCTGACTCCTACCACTGCTATGTGGGATGGGGTGGTCCCATCCAGAGCTACTATCCCGGTGGTCTGACTGAGGATGCTCAGGATACGGACAACGGTAACTTCATGGGTAAGTTCTCTTACTCGACGAAGGGCCTGGGCGACGTGGCCGGTGGTCGTGTGTCAATCTATGAGACCGTACGTAAGTGCTGGCAGATCATTGAGAACATCGACCGTGTGCCCGACATGACCGAGTCGGAGAAGAGCTGTCTGAAGGGCGAGGCCTATACTATCATGGCCAGCCGCTATTTCGATGCCTTCCGTAACTTCGGCGGCCTGTGCCTCGTCAGGAAGGCATACGCCGTGGGTGAGGACTTCTTCGACGGACGTTCCACTGCCTGGCAGACCGTTGAGTTCATCGACTCGCTCATCCAGTGTGCCGTCGATGAGTCTGGCTATCGCTGGAACGTGCCCGATGCCGATATCGGCCAGTGGTCGGGTCGTCTGACGAAGGCTTCGGCCCGTGCCCTGCGTGCCAAGGTATGGATGTTCGCCGCCTCGCCGCTGTTCAACAATGACCAGCCCTACATGACCTACGACAAGAAACCCACCGGACTGGAGGATGAACTGCACGTATGGTTCGGCAAGAAGGATCCTACACTCTGGAACCGCTGTCTGCAGGCTTGCAATGACTTCTTTGCCGACAATGCCGCTAACGGCAACTACTACCAGTTGGTGCAGCCGACATCGCAGGACGAGGCCGGCTACCGTACGGCCTACCGCCGGGCTTACCGTTATCGTAATGATGCTACCCATCACGAGAAGATCTTCGACGCTCATCCCACACAGCTGTTCTCCAGCTCAGTACAGGACGGTACTGTCAGCAACGGATGGGGCTGGGGCTGGGACGGTTGGACCATCGACTGCGTACGTCAGGGTGGTCAGGTGCCTACCAACGAGCTGATGGAGTGCTTCGGCATGCAGGACGGACGCAACTTCCCGTATGAAAGCCTTTATGGCGCTGGCAATAATCCCAACGGCATCGACATGTTTGCCGACCGCGACCCGCGCCTCTATGAGACGATGGTGGTGCCCCGTCACGACCTGCCTGCCGGCTTCGACTATGCCGGTCAGAACTACAACGACCCCTGGGTGGGTGGCTGTCTGCAGAACAACAGCAACTTCAATAGTAATGCCGACGATGTGGCATCGGGCTACGTGAAGTTCAAGTGGTTCCTCGACTATAAGGGCGGTAGCCGCTATGACGATGAGTACATCGGTGTCTCTTACATCCGTCTGGCCGAGATGTACCTCATCAGTGCTGAGGCCAAGGCAGAGACAGGCGACCTGAAGGGTGCCCTCGACGACTTGCACGTCGTCCGCAGCCGTGTCGGTCTGGGCCGTCTTGAGCAGATGAACCCCGAGCTGAACCTTACCTCAAACAAGGAGAACCTCATCAACGAGATCCTTCGTGAGCGTAATTGTGAGATTGGTGCAGAGTGTGGTGACCGCCTCTACGACATGGTGCGCCGCATGCGTCAGGACCTCTTCACAAAGCCGTTGCATGAGATCCGTATCTACCGCCTCGACGATGCTGGTAACCGCATGGAGGGCGATACTCAGTACAAGGCTGGCGAGCCCTGGCCGAAGTTTGAATACGAGAAACCGGAAATCGTCGTCGGTCACCGTGTATGGTGGGATCCCGGCTACTGGACCAACAAGTGGTATCTCGACCCCGTTTCACGTGTTGAGATTCAGAAGGGTTATGGATTGACACAGAATCCTGGGTGGTAATTCTCTTTAGACATAAGAACATAAGAACATATTTATATAAGAGATTATGAGAATAAAGAATATATTCAGATATACCTTGCTGGGACTCTGCAGTGCACCGATGGTGGTGACGGCCCAGGTGACGCTGAGCGACAAGGCGTCGCAGAAGGTAGATTTAGGCTATGGTGTAGAACAGTCAGAGTTCCTCACCACCGCGGCAGCAACAACCATCACTGCAGAAGAACTGCGCCGCACATCAGCCATCAGTCTGGCAGATGCTCTGTATGGCAAACTTCTTGGCTTGAATGCCTACCAGAATACAGGTTTCAAGGGCGAGGAAGGCCGTGGTGCAACCTTTAACATCCGTGGCGTACAGACCACGGGTGAGCGGGATATCCTTATCCTCGTTGACGGGGTGGAACGACCTATCGACCGACTGACTGTCGAGGAGGTGGAGAGTGTCACCGTGTTGAAAGATGCCGCTGCCGTGGCTCTCTACGGACATGAGGGTATCAACGGTGTGCTGCTGGTGAAGACCAAGCACGGTACTACCGACGGGAAATATAATTTCAAGGTGGGCGTATCCCACAAGATACAGTTCGACCCGGACATGGCGGATATGGTCAGTGCCAACGACTATGCCTATGCGCTGAACTGGGCTCGCAGGAACGACGGCATTGCTGCCGCCTATTCCCCTGCCGAGCTGCAGAAACTCAGGGACGGCAGCGACCCATACGTGTATCCTAATGTCAACTGGAAGGATGAGGTGTTTAAGAACACGGCCCATGAGACTAACGGCTATCTCTCGTTCTTCGGCGGCACAGACAAGGTGCAGTATTACACCCAGCTCGACTATACCGACGCCCGAGGACTCTATAAGAACCCCGATCAGGGCGACTGGAACTCGCAGCTGAAGTACTCGAAGGCCAATATCCGGGCCAACGTAGACTTCCAGGTAAGTAAGAGTACCAGGGTGAGTGCCAATATCCTGGGTATCCTGATGGAGACCAACGGCGTGCCCAACGTGAACTCCAATGATGCTTGGTGGCATCTGTACAAGGTGCCCGCCCTGGCCTTCCCCATCAAGACAGCCGGTGGCGTATGGGGCGGTAGCCAGACGTATGGCAACTTCAACCTCCTTGCCAAGTCGCAGGGGGCTGGCTTCATGAAGACTCACCAGCGCCAGATCTGGGCTAATATGACCCTTGAGCAGGATCTCGACGTGATTACCAGTGGCCTGAAATTCTATGTAGGTGCTTCTTACGACAACTCCTCAAACACGATCGAGACACGTTCGAAGGGTTATCAGTACGGCTGGAACTACTACGATGCCAGCGGTGTGATGCAGGAGACGGTCATGGGTACGGTCGAGGATAAGCTTGTGTTCAACCACTGGGTTGACTCCCAGTGGCGCATCGCCACCTTCAACGCCGGATTCAAGTATAGCACGCAGTTGAAGAATGGCGACAACCTTGCTGCCAATGTCAACTACAACATGAAGAGCGAGATTCGCGACAACCGTAGCAACACCTGGTATCGTACTAACTGGCAGCTGGCCCTGCACTACGATCATGCCAACCGTTTCATGGCCGACGTCGTGTTGGCTGCCAATGGCTCCAACCGCAGTTATCCTGCCAAGTGGGCATTCTCTCCCACTGCGGGCTTGGGCTATATCTATGCCAACAATCCCGAGAGCAGTTTCCTCAACTATGGTAAGGTGCGTGTCTCCGGCGGTATCCAGCACACCGACTACGTACCGGCAGCAGGCCTCTGGCTCGCAGCCTGGAACAGCGGTCATGGCAACTGGTGGTATGGCACCAACTTCGCCAGCTCCTGGGGCGCCTTCCTGACGCAGTTCCCCACGGATGACTTTGCCCAGGAGACAGCCTACAAGGCAAATATCGGTACCGACCTCAGAATTGCCAATGCCCTTGATGTCACGCTCGACGTGTTCTATCAGCAGCGCCGCAACATCCTCGTCAGCGCCAACTCGCTCAACTCTGCAGTGGTTGGTATCCAGTCGTCGTACGATGACAAGGGTCGTGTGGCCAGCTACGGTATGGAGCTGGGCCTGCGCTATGCCAAGACCTTCCAGAATGGGTTTAACCTGAATGCCGGTGCCTCGTTCTCTACGGTGAAGAGCGAGATCCTGGAATGGATTGAGACTCCCGCCTATCCGAACCTGTCTGTGATTGACGGACCTGCTGATGCCGAGCGTGGTCTTATCGCCTTAGGATTCTTCCAGAGTCAGGAAGAAATAGACAACAGCCCTGTACAGCAGTTTGGACAGGTAAAGGTGGGTGACATTAAGTATCAGGATGTCAATGGTGACAATGTCATCAATGAGAACGACCTGGTGGCACAGGACTATGGCAATGCCTTCCCTTCACTCAACTATGCCTTTAACCTCGGCATGGAGTACAAGGGCTTCGGTATCAATGCCACCTTCCAGGGAGCTGCGCACCAGGTGAAGAACCTGCGCTATGTGGATGGTGTCTGGGGAGCCCTCTCCGACAACCGTAACCTCTCGGTGGAGTACTTTACCAACTGCTACGACGTGCGTGGCGCCAGTGCAAAGTATCCCCGCCTGTCGACAGAGAATGTGGCAAACAACGTTCAGAACTCCACCATCTGGTATCGTAACATCAGCTGGCTTAAGCTGCGCGACTGCGAGATCTACTACAAGCTGCCCGCATCGCTCATCAACCCCCTGAATGTGACTGGGGCAAAACTGTTCGTACAGGGACAGAACCTGCTCTCCTTCGATAATATCGACGCCATGGATGCTGAGAATCTTAACACAGGCTATCCTGTGTTGAAGGCTGTGAATTTCGGCCTCTCAGTTCAGTTCTGATAACAGGTGAGAGTGAATAGTGAAAAGTGAATAATTTGCTACCGCTAAAAAAGAAAAGAATTATGATGAATAATATATTTAGTAAGGTGACGGCAAGAGTAATCCCCTTCCTCGCAATCTCTTTCCTCGTACCAAGTTGTGCCGATCTTGACTACACGGAGGAGACTACTCGCGATGAGGAATGGACCTTCACCTATTTCGAGCAAGGTATCAAGGGCCTGGTGTCGGGTATCTATGCACAGGTATATAATAATGAATTTGAATCCAACAGTGCCTACTTCCTTGCCGGTGCTACCGACGAGGCCCAGTATGCCCTTGAGGCAGGCGCTGTGAACAGCTATGTGAACGGCGGATGGAGTGCGGCTAACCCCTACGACAGGACGTGGACAAAGTCGTACACTGCTATTGCCGACGCTAATATGTTCTTAGAGAAATTAGACGAGGCTGACATCTCCGACTGGGCGTATAACCCCGACTACAAGAACTGGGTGGCCCAGCTGGAACTGTTCCCCTACGAGGTACGCTTCCTGAGAGCCTACTACTATTTCGAACTGTTTAAGACCTATGGTGACGTGCCCCTGGTGACCACCACGCTGACCAATGGTCAGGCCAACAGCGTGCAGCGTGCTTCGGCAGACGAGATCGTGAAGTTCATCGTTGATGAATGTGACGCCGTCGCACCGTATCTGCCTGTTTCCTATATGACGGAGATCGGTTCCGAAGTGGGTCGTGTCACCCGTGTCGCTGCTGCTGCCCTGAAGGCACGCACACTGCTCTATGCCGCTTCGCCACTTCATAATCCTAATGGCGACAAGACGAAGTGGGCCAAGGCTGCCGAGGCTTGTAAGTATATCCTCGACAATGCCGGCACATGGGGACTGAAACTCAGTGCCTACGGTTCGCTGTGGGGGCATGAGGCATTCTTCAACCAGGAGTTGATCTTCGGTATCGGACGTGGTGAGAGCAACAGCTTCGAGATGGCCAACTATCCCATCGGTGTGGAGAACGGTTCTTCGGGCAGCTGCCCCACCCAGAGCCTGGTAGACCAGTATGAGTATCAGGACAATGGTGAGACCTTCGGCCAGCGCTATCCCGGTAGCATCGATCTGAAAGAGGCTGATCCTTACACCGGTCTTGACCCCCGTTTCGCACTCACCGTGGTGAAGAACGGTGATGAGTGGCCCAGCAACGGTGCCCAGAAGAAGGTGATAGAAACCTTTGTGGGAGGTTTCAATGCGGCTCCGAAATATGGTGCCACCCCCACAGGCTACTATCTCCGCAAGTTTGTTGACGGCTCGTGTGTCACCACTGCCGACAACCAGACCACGCGTCGTCATACATGGATCGTGTTCCGTCTGGCAGAGTTCTATCTCGACTATGCCGAGGCTGTGTTCAATGCTACTGGCAGTGCCAACGACAATACCTATGGCATGACTGCCAACGAAGCCATCAATGTGTTGCGCAACCGTGCCGACATCCAGATGCCGGCATTCACCGAAGATGGTAACGAGTGGGTGGAGCGCTATGAGCGTGAGCGACTGGTGGAGCTGGCCTTCGAGAACCATCGTTTCTGGGACGTACGCCGCTGGAAGAAGGGTGCACAGTATTTCAAGACCATCCAGACGGCTACAATCAGCAGCGACCTGGTGCTCACTCGCTCTACGGTTACACGTCAGTGGGACGATAAGATGAACTTCTATCCCATTCCACAGTCAGAACTGATTAAGAATTCCAACCTGACCCAGAACCCCGGATGGTAACCTTTAAAGGTAAAAAGGTAAAATAGTAAAAAGGTAAAAATGAAGAATTAAGAGTTATGATTAGAAATATATATAATAAGGTGGTGGTGGGAGCACTCTCTTTGCTCTTCCCACTTTCCGCAGCCCTCTTCACGGCCTGCTCCGAGGACGATGCCGAAACGGCCAATGTCGGACTGGGTATCAAGGTGTTCTTCCCGACAAAGGTTGTCACCAATCAGCCGATGACCATCAATGGCTCTGGGTTCAACGAAGTGACAGAGGTTGAGTTCCCCGGTGGCACGAAAGTAACTAATTTCGAGATTGTAGGCAACGACATGATCAAGGTTAACGCTCCTTCAGGCATTCCTGCTGAGGGCGGTAAGATCATTGTGCGTACTGCTAATGGTGAGGCTGAGTCGCCTCTGCCGCTGACCGTCGGTAACACCAATGTGACGGGATTCTCCAAGCAGCCTGGCGAAACGGTTGCCGGTGGTGAGCAGATCACGGTCTATGGTACCGACCTGGAATTCATCAATTCGGTGGAGCTACTTGATGCAGACTCTCTGACACAGTTCATTGACCATAAGGACTTCTATCGTAAGGGTACCAGTAATCTCATCTTCAATGTGCCGCTGAAAAATATCTATAAGGGTACCTTCACAGGTTACCTCCATACCTATGACGGTCAGAAGATAGCCATGCCGGAGCTGGCTTACGAGCCTGCTGCCGACGAGGGCCACATGGAGATTGTGGAGACCGTCATCTGGCAGAATGATGGCTCGCACGGCAACATCTCATGGAAAGGCGACTACCGCTTCGCTCCCGAGAGTAACTCCACGGGCGAGGAGATCTACACCGTGCCGCAGGATCTCTGGGATCAGATGAAGAGTGGCAAGTTCTACTTGACAGCTGCCATCAACGCCGACTGGTACAACCTGCGCATCACCACCGGTTGGTGGAGTACCACCTGGACTGGCGCCGACATCGGCAAGGGCGACGAGCGCCTTATCCTCAATGAGGATGGAACGTTCACCCTGGAACTTGATTTGACGGGCGATCCCATCCTGGATGTCCTCGATGCCCAGCACCTGCTCTTCACCGGTGAGGGCTACACGCCGCTGAAGCTCTACTTCCAGGAAGAGAAGTGGATCGACGGTCCGGGCATGCAGGAGGTCAAAGTTTCTGTATGGAAGAATGACGGTTCGCATGGTAACATCAGCTGGAAAGGCGACTATCGTTTCGCACCAGAGAGTAATTCTACCGGTGAGGAGATCTACACCGTTCCGCAGGATCAGTGGGACAAGATGAAGAGCGGCAAGTTCTACCTGCACGCTGCCATCAATGCCGACTGGTACAACCTCCGCATCACTACTGGCTGGTGGAGCACCACCTGGACAGGCGCCGATATCGGTAAGGGCGATGAGCGTCTCATCCTCAACGAGGATGGCACTTTCGACCTTGAACTCGACTTCGCTGGCGATCCCATCCTGGATGTCCTCGATGCCCAGCACCTGCTCTTCACTGGTGAAGGTTATACGCCGCTGGAGATTTACTTCGTCGAGATGCAGGCCGGTGGTGGCGGTTCGAAGGATATCGACATCGCTGCCTTCACCCTCTATGAAGACCGTAGTGCTAACATGACCTGGCCGTTCTATCCCTCTTGGAGCGACAACAGCGGTAAGGTGCGTATCATGCGTGGCATGGATCCTGCCATCGAGTCGCTGGGGCTCACCACCAGCTCAAAGTTCATCGTTTACAAGGAAGCTGGTACGGCAGGACAGATCCAGTGGAACAACCCCAACTGGGTAACCTTCTCTGGCGTGGAGTGCAGCGACTGGGATGGCAGTCTCGAGGAAATCGAGGTGCCCATCACGGAGGAGATGCTGAAGTGTATCAACGGTGAGACGGCTGACGGCTGGAGCGACACGGCCATCATCCTGCAAGGCGACGGTCTGACGGTTAAAAAGATTGTCATCGTGCCGTAAGCCGCATGCATGCTGCTATCGCAGCCCTCTCAAACGATAAAGATTGTTCAAGGACGCCCGCCATCTTGGTGAGCGTCCTTTTTACTTGCTATGAATGCGCTATCACATTCAAACTATACAATAATGTTAAATGTCACATTATTATCTTCATTTCCCAAAAAAGTTGCTATCTTTGGAGCCGTATTTAACGGTAAAAACTGTTTAAGGGAAAAAGTAAGATAAACTAGGCAGTTATTTAGTATAAGTATACCTACCTTCCGCGGATTTGTTGAGGCCGGTCTTGGTGAGAAAGGTTTGTTCTGTGCCGGCTTGCGTTACAAGTTCTAAGTAGGGGAGCCGGAAAAGACTATTTGCAAGCAAGTTATACGATTCGTGCCAGGGCATCGATGTCGGCATCGGTGGTGGCCCAGCTGGTGACGAAGCGGCAGATGGTGTGGTGATGGTCTGTCTGACCGAAGCGGTTGAACAGCACCTTCGTCGCCAACCGATCTGCCTGCTCGTTGCTGACGATGATAAACTGTTGGTTTGTGGGAGAGTCGATATAGAACTGATAGCCTTTCTGCCTGAAGATGTCTTTCATCCGCATGGCCATGCGGATGGCGTGTTCCGAGAGGCGCAGATATAAGTTGTCGGTGAAGAGGGCATCGAACTGCAGGCCGATGAGCGCTCCCTTGGCGATGACGGCGCCGTGCTGCTTCTGGATGGAGAAGAAATGCTTGTGGGCCTTGCGGTTGGTGAAGACGACGGCCTCGCCGCAGAGAGCCCCGATCTTCGTACCGCCGATATAGAATACGTCACAGTGGCGTGCCAGGTAGGGCAGGCTCACGTCGTTGCCTTCGGCCATCAGCCCGTAGCCAAGTCGGGCTCCGTCGATATAGAGGGGGATGTCGTACTGTCGGCACACCTTATATATCTGATCCAACTCCTGGGCAGAATATAGTGTGCCAAACTCGGTGGGGAAGGTGATGTAGACTAGTCCGGGGTGGACAGCATGGTCGCGATTGCCGTCATGCATGTAGTCGTCGAGGTACTTGTCAAGGGTGGCGGCCTCCATCTTTCCCTCTCTGTCGGGGATGGTGATGATCTTATGCTCTGTGAACTCCACCGCCCCTGCCTCGTGGACGTTGATATGTCCGCTGCCCACGCAGATGACTCCCTCGTACTGATAAAGCATCGAGTCGATGGTGGTGGCATTGGTCTGGGTGCCGCCAGTGAGGAAGAATATCTGGGCATCGGGCATGCCGCAGGCTTCGCGGATGCGGGCCTTGGCCCGGAGGCTGAACTCGTCGAAGCCGTATGGGGTCGGCCTCGCATTGTTGTATCTCACTAAATGGTCCATCACCTGCTGACAGGCGCCGTTGTTGTAGTCACATTCGAACGATAGCATACAAAGTCATGTTGATTTGCCTGCAAAATTACACAAAGTTTTGCGATTTACTTGCATGTTTCGACTGGAATTTGTATCTTTGCAGGCAAATTTATTATCGATTTCGGTGATGAAGAGACTAAAAACGGTATTAGGTTTACTCTTTGGCGTCGTGGTCATGGGATGGGCCGTGCCCTTTTATCCCCATGGTCTCATAGCCTCGCCGGTCCAGGATGTCGTGCCTCAGGCACCGGATTATGCCGATGCCTCGCAGTGGTATGTTAACGACCAGCAGGGGGTGGCAGACATCTTCTATGTCATCTCTACAGAGACGGGTGACCACATGGAGGACAGCGACATCTGTCATTTCGCCAATACACGCGATTCACTGCAGCGGTCACAGATGCTTATGGAGATGGCGGCAGTAGACACCTTCTATACTGGCAATTTGAACTATTACTCACCTTACTACCGGCAGGTGTCGATGAACTCACTGGGAGAGGGGGAAAACCAGTTCCAGAAGAGACTGCCACTCGCCATCGACGATGTGAGGCGGAGTTGGCAATACTATCTGAAACACTTCAACCGTGGGCGTCCCTTCGTGCTGGCGGGCTATAGTCAAGGTGCCGCCGCCGTGATTGCGCTGCTGAAGGAAATGCCCGACAGTATCGCCCAGCGGATGGTTGCCTCGTATGTCATCGGCTACGCTGTAACTGAAAAAGACTTATATGAGATTCCCCATATCAGACCGGCAAAGGGAGCGACGGATACGGGTGTGATGATTTGCTTCAACTCGGTGGCCTCGCCAGAGTGTGCACTGGCGTCTGTCAGCGGAGGGAATCAGTTGTGTATCAATCCTGTGAATTGGCGGACGGACAGCGTCGGTGCCACGTTTGTATATGACCGGCCCTTGGAACGGCCGAAGCCCGACACGCTCCGTGTGGCCTGTGATCCGGAGCACCGACTGCTGGTGGTCAGTGGGTTCAAGAATCAAGAGGTGTTGCCCGTGATAGGCATCCCTGGCAACTATCATAACTATGAACTGCGGTTCTACCACCCCTTTATCCGTAAGAATATCGCAGACCGTGTGGCTGCCTGGCTGAAAGAGTCATCTGACAGGAAGCCGCTGACACCGGCTCCCGAAGGCAAGCACCCGTTTGCTATCATCCATTATGGTTGTCATGGTGAGTCTTGTCCGGAACTGACCGAAGAAGGCGCACGCAGGATGCGGGAGATCGCTTGGAGGATGGCAGAACGATTCCCTGAGGTGATTAACAAGGATGCCAACCACATCGGGGCGCGCAGCCTCAGGGACACCCGTAGCCTGCTGTCGATGGAGCAGATGATGATCCAGATTTCCAGAGTCTGCGGCATCCGTGTCTATCATAATGCCACAGAGGCCTACTCGGACTTCCTGAACCGGCAGAACCTTGAATCCTGTCTCACAGATCCTAATGGCGGCGCTCTACAGCATCGGCTCTTGCAATATCTGATACACTGTACGGATACGGCTAAGACCTTCAGGCAGACGGCTGTCTTCCATATTGCCGACAAGACCAGTTTTTTCCCGCTGGTATGCCTGCTCGATGTCAATGGCTATGGTTCGGAGATCGATAGTCTTGCGACGCTTGAGGAAAGGGGTAGGGTGGCCGATTATATCTGTCCGGCAGGTGCCAACCTGCAGTGGATCCTCTATCGTAAGGATGCAGATGACGAGGATGTGTGGATCAAGGTACTGCTGAATGAGCGGGAGGCATCGCTCCCCCTGCCATCAGACCATGCGCCGTATTATCGGCTGAGCGATTTTAAGACATATTACATGGAAAAGGTGAAATGAAGAATAGTTTGTCAGGATTGTTGTGGTTGAGAGTGTTGGTGATAGGTGTTACACTTTTTCACCTTTTCACCCTTTCACCTTTATCGGCGCAGTCGGCCCTCTCCATCATTATGGAAAGCCAGAACTTCGCTGCCAGTAACTATAGCATCTATCCTGATACAGCCTTACCCCGTCTGACACCGGCACCGGAAGGAAGGGAACCTTTCTATATTTCCCATTATGGCCGTCACGGATCTCGCTATGTAGAGAATCGGCGGGCCTTCGATGTCCCGTATAATATGCTCTGTCGTGCCGACAGTTTGAATGCTCTCTCTGTGACAGGGAAACGGGTGCTGAGGAACATGCAGGCTATCTTTGCAGATACCGACAAACATTGGGGCGACCTGACCAGTTTCGGCCAACGGCAGCATCGTGGTATTGCCCAGCGCATGATGGAGCGGTTCCCGGAGGTGTTCGATGGCGATGCCCATGTCGATGCCCGCAGCACTGTCGTGCCCCGCTGTATTCTCTCGATGGGGTCGGCACTGCATGTCATGGCCGCCAGAAATCCTCAGCTGTACATCACGATGAAGGCATCGCGAGAGGATATGTGGTATATGAACCATCAAGACACGTTGCTGCGTAAGAATGCGATGACAGCAGAAGCCACGAAAGCCTATGATGAGTTTATAGAGGGCCGGAAGCACAACGAACGGTTGATGAAGTTGCTCTTCGTCAATCCCGATTCTGTTCGTAGGGTGGTCAACGACATCTGGCTCAACTACTATCTGATCAAGATGGGACTCTTCCAGATGAATACACATTTATATAAAGATACCTATATCACCAACCTCTTTACCGACCACGAGATATATCGGCTCTGGCAGTGGGAGAACGTCTGGTGGTATATCATGCATGGCCCCTGTCTGCTGAACGGAGGTAAACAGCCTTACACCCAACGCTATCTGCTGCGGCAGATAATCAACGATGCTGACAGTTGCATGAAGTTAGAACGTCCTGGCGTGCAACTGCGGTTCGGCCATGAGACAGTCTTGCTGCCGCTGGTGTGCCTGATTGGCATCAACGGCTTTGACCTGGAGACGGATCGTCTTGAAGAGCTGGAAGAAAAGGGGTGGTGGGCATCCAAGGTGTTCCCCATGGGGTCGAACCTGCAGTTCATCTTCTACCGCCGGGACATCCATGATGAGGACGTGCTCTTCAAAGTGCTACTTAATGAAAGAGAGGCTACGCTGCCTATTCCGACAGACATAGCCCCCTATTATCATTGGCTGGATTTCCGTGAACACTATCTCAAGAAGATTGAGGCGTATGAACAGTTGCGCAATGCAACAAGTTCAAAGGGCCAATAAGACCTGTTTATAGTGCCTCAAGCATTCTCTTAATTACAACAGAACAACTGATCTCGCGATTAGCAGCCTCGGGGATGACGAGGCTGTTGGGCGACTCGATGACATCGTCGGTGACGATGAGGTTGCGGCGGACAGGCAGGCAGTGCATGAATTTACCGTTGTTTGTCCACGACATGTGCTCCGTGTCTACCGTCCATGAGCGGTCCTCGCAGGTGATCTTGCCGTAGTCGGCAGGGTTGGTGACACCGGGATTGCTCCAGTTCTTGGCGTAGATGAAGTCGGCACCTTCGAAGGCTTTCCGCTGGTCGTACTCCACAACGGCGTTGCCTACGAACTTCGGATCGAGTTCATAGCCTTCCGGATGAGTGATGACGAGGTCTATATCCTCTGCGGCGTTCATCCACTGGGCAAAACTGTTGGGCACAGCCTGTGGCAGGGCACGGCAGTGAGGCGCCCAGGTCAGCACGACCTTGGGTCTTTCAGCGGAGGTACCGCTGCACACTTGACGTCCCCAACTCTCCTCGATGGTGATGAGGTCGGCGAAGGCCTGCAAGGGATGCACCGTGGCAGTCTCCATGGCGAAGACGGGACGGCCGGAGTATTTGATAAACTGGTTCAGAACAGTCTCGGCATAGTCGTATTCACGGTCGGTGAGTCCGGCGAACGAGCGCACACCGATAAGGTCGCAGTAGCATCCCATCACGGGGATGGCTTCCAGCAGATGCTCGCTCTTGTCACCGTCCATAATGACGCCGCGCTCCGTCTCCAACTTCCAGGCGCCGGCATTCACGTCGAGCACGATGACATTCATGCCCAGGTTCATGGCTGCCTTCTGTGTCGACAGACGGGTACGCAACGAGTTGTTGAAGAAGATCATCATCAGGGTCTTGTTCTTGCCCAGGTGCTGATATTTGTAACGGTCGTTCTTAATCTCAAATGCCTCGGCCATCGCCTTGTCCAGTGGGCCGATATCCTGTACGTTGATGAATGATTTCATATATTTTTATTGTTTACAGTTTACAGTTTACGGTTTACAGTTGATTACCTATGAGGTTGTTTCGGTCTGCAGTCATATCATCTGTAAACTGTAAACCGTCAACTGTAAACGTCAAATTATGGTCTTGTTTGTCCTTCGCCTTCGATGAGCCACTTATAGGTGCAGATCTCTTCCAAAGCCATCGGACCGCGGGGACCGAGTTTCTGGGTGGAGATGCCAATCTCTGCCCCGAGGCCGAACTGCGCACCGTCGGTAAACGAGGTGGGGGCGTTCCAATAGATGCAGGCAGCATCGACATGGGCCTGGAATTTCCTAGCAGTGGCTTCATTCATGGTGATGATGGATTCGCTATGACCAGAACCATTGGCATCGATATGGTCTAAGGCCTCGTCAAGAGAGGAAACCGTCTTGATGGCGAGTTTGTAATCCATGAACTCTGTACCAAAACTGTCAGGTGTGGCATGTTCCAGGTATGGATATTTCCCGTCGAGGGCAGCATAGGCTTTGTCGTCAGCATAGATAGTCACCTGCTTCTCAGCCATCTTTTCGCAGAGTGCCGACAGGTCGTCAAGGCGGTTCTCATGGATGATGAGACAGTCGAGGGCATTGCAGACAGACACACGACGGGTCTTGGCATTGTTGATGATTGCCTTGCCCATCTCCAGGTCACCATCCTTGTCGAAGTAGGTGTTGACGACACCGGCACCCGTCTCAATGACGGGGATGCGGGCGGTATCGCGGACAAAGTCGATGAGTTTCCTTCCACCACGGGGAATACAGAGGTCTACATATCCTACGGCATTGAGCATCTCACCCGTAGCCTCGTGGGTGGCAGGCAGCAGCGCGACGACATCCGGGCTGACACCGTATTTCTCCAGGACCTCATGAATCAGCGCCACCTCCTCACGATTTGAGCAGTCGGCATCCTTGCCACCTTTCAGCACACAGGCATTGCCGCTCTTGAAACAGAGGGAGAAAACGTCGAAAGTCACATTGGGACGGGCCTCATATATCATACCAATCACACCGAAGGGTACAGAGACCCGGCAGAGCCGCAGGCCGTTGGGAAGGGTCTTCTGCTTGGTGATATGTCCAAGGGGGGAGGGGAGTGTGGCGACATTACGCATGTCGGAGGCGATACCTTCCAGACGACTGCCTGTCAGTTGCAGACGGTCGTAGAGAGGATTCTCTTTCGACATCTTGGCCAGATCCTCGGCATTCGCCTTCAGGATTCTCTCCTGATTTGTTATGATTGTATCAGCGACAGCCTGTAGAATCTCGTTACGCTGCTCGTCGCTCAGCAAAGCCAGACTCTTGCTGGCTCGCTTAACTTTCTCAAATGTCGCTTTTAGTTCCATATTGACATTCTTTTATTGTTTTTAATAAGCCGGTTCTTCTTCCTTTGGTAAGAACACAGTATGTGGCGTATCTTCCGGATGTTCGATGAGGTCGATGAGGATGTTCTCCCGTTCGCCATTGGCAATAATCACCCTGATTCCGTCTTGGGAAACCTTGGCAGCGGTGGTGTACTTGGAGTGCATGCCGCCACGTCCGAAGGCACTCTTCTCTGCCTTGATATACTGGCTGAGGTCTGTGCCAGGGGCTACAGAGCGGATAATCTCAGACTTGGGATCATCAGGATGACCGGTATAGACACCGTCAATGTTCGATAGGAGGATAAGGGTGTCGGCTTCCATCATCTGAGCAATGAGACCGGAGAGTTCATCGTTATCCGTGAACATTAGTTCGGTGACGCTCACAGTGTCATTCTCGTTGACGATGGGCAGCACGCTGTTTTCCAGCATCACCTTCATGCAGGCTCGCTGATTCTCGTACTGTTCGCCTGGTTGGAAGTTCTCCTTCATCGTCAGCACCTGACCGACGTGGATATGGAATTCGCGGAACAGGTCGTAATAGAGACCTATGAGTTTCACCTGGCCTAGTGCCGAGTAGAGTTGTCGTTGCTCCACGGAGTCGAGAGAGTGGTCTACTTTCAGTTCACGGCGTCCACAGGCCACGGCACCGGATGATACAAGGATCACTTCTATATCCTGTTTGCGGAGCCAGGCAATCTGGTCTACCAGTGCCGACATCCGTGTTACGTCCAATTTGCCGTCTGAGCGTGTCAGGACATTGGAACCAACCTTTATAACGATTCTATTCATTTCACTTTCCTCTTTCTACATTCCTCTTTCCACTTTCCACTATATCAATGCTACATCTGTGATATGGTCAATCTGCGGTTCTGTGCCTATCATGCCGACTATACTGATTATATCGAAACGTATGTCGCAACGGCATGAGTGGAGTTTCACATAGTGGTTGATGGCTGACGCCAGGCTTCGCCGCTTCTTGTAGTCAACGGCTTCCTCCGGGTCGCCAAACAGCCGGTTGCGGCGTGTCTTCACCTCGACGATGACAAGGGTGTTGCCATCCAGGGCCACAATATCCAAATCGTGGTGCCCTGACTTCCAGTCGCGTTCAAGAATCCTATAGCCCTTCTCTTCCAGGAAGGCAACGGCTATATTCTCTCCCCACTTGCCAAGTTCGTTGTGCGCAGCCAAAATAATGATGTCTATGAAGGATTACTTTTCGGCATCTTTCTTGCGGATTTCCACACGGCGGATCTTGCCGCTGATGGTCTTCGGCAGTTCGTCGACGAACTCGATGATGCGGGGGTACTTATAGGGTGCCGTCTCTTTCTTGACGTGTTGCTGCAGTTCCTTGATGAGGTCGTCGCCGGCCTTGTCCTTCCACTCCTTGCCGAGGACGACGGTAGCCTTGACTACCATACCGCGGATATCGTCGGGCACACCGGTGATGGCGCATTCCACGACAGCAGGATGTGTCATCAGGGCACTCTCCACCTCGAACGGACCGATGCGGTAGCCAGAACTCTTGATGACGTCGTCGATACGACCCTCGAACCAGTAGTAGCCGTCTTCGTCTCTCCAAGCCATGTCGCCAGTATGGTAGATGCCGTCGTGCCAGGCCTCACGGGTCAGTTCCTCATCACGGTAGTACTCCTTGAAGAGTCCGATGGGCTTGCGGTCACCGACACGGACAACGATCTCGCCCTTCTCACCATCCTCACAACTGGTACCGTCGGCACGCAGCAGGTCGATGTTGTATTGGGCATTGGGGATACCCATGCTTCCGGGCTTCGGCTCCATCCAGGGGAAGGTGCCGAGGGTCATCGTGGTCTCTGTCTGTCCGAAACCTTCCATCATCTTGATGCCCGTCTTCTCATAGAACTTGTCGAATACGGCGGGATTAAGAGCCTCACCGGCTGTGGTGCAGTACTCCAGACTGCTGAGATCGTAGTTCGACAGGTCTTCGCGGATCATGAAACGGTAGATGGTGGGAGGAGCACAGAAACTGGTCACCTTGTATTTCTCTATCTGCCGCAACAACGTGTCGGCATTGAACTTCTCGTGGTCGAAGACGAACACCGTGGCTCCGGCAAACCACTGGCCATAGAACTTGCCCCACACGGCCTTGCCCCAACCAGTGTCAGCAACGGTCAGGTGGAGGGAGCCTTCATGCAGATTGTGCCAGAATACACCCGTTGTCAGATGCCCCATGGCGTAGAGATAGTCGTGAGCCACCATCTTCGGCTCACCGCTCGTTCCTGATGTAAAGTACATCAGCATGGTGTCGGAGTTGTCGTTGACGTGTTTGGGACGGACGAATGCAGGAGCCTTCTTCCACTCACTCTGCCAGTCATGGAATCCCTCGGGGATGGGCTTACCGTGATCGGTGATGGCGATCAGTGTGTCCACCGTCGGACTCTCAGGCATAGCCAGCCGTATCTGCTCTGTGACGTAGGGGTCGTCGACGCAGATGATGGCCTTCACTGAGGCACGGGTGTTGCGATAGACGATGTCGTGCTTTGTCAGCATGTGGGTGGCAGGGATGACGATGGCGCCTATCTTATGCAGGGCGAGCATGACTACCCACCACTCGTAACGGCGCTTCAGGATGAGCATCACAGGGTCGTTCTTGCCGATGCCTAGCGTTGTCAGATACGAGGCGGCCTGGTCTGTCTGTTCTTTCAGTTCACCATAGGTGGTACGGATCTCGTCGCCTTGATCGTTAGTCCACAGGATGGCCAACTTCTCGGGAGCCTCTGCTGCCCAGGCGTCCATCACATCGTATGCGAAGTTGAAACCTTCGGGGATGATGAACTCCAGGTTCTTATTGTAATCCTCTACAGACGTGAACTTTGTCTGCTTTAAAAATCTTTCTACCATATTTATATTTTGTTTATAGTTTATTGTTTAAAGTTTATAGTTGATTAGTTCTATAGTCTCCAGAGATTTACGGGCTTGCCAGGTATTCATCTATAAACTATAAACTTTAAACTATAAACCATATATTATTACTCAACCGTAAATGCTAAGAACTTCACGGCCTTGTCGCCAACGGCCAGCATGCCGTGGGGCTTCGTGGAGTCGAAATAGATGCTGTCACCCTCCTCCAGGATTATGGTCTTGCCGCCAATATACAGTTCCATCTTGCCTTCGAGCACAAGGTTGAATTCCTGTCCGGGGTGTGAGTTCTTATAGATGGTATGAGCGCCGGGCTTCGGCTCGACGGTGACGATAAATACATCGGCCTTGTGGTTCACGAAACCGCCCACGAGGCTCTGGTACTTGTAAGCCTTCGTACGCTCAATGCTCATGCCCTGGCCCTTACGAGTTACAAAGTACGACTTCATGTGGGGCGCCTCAGCAAAGATCAGTTCTTCTGTCGAGACCCCATACTTATGGGCAATCTTCATGAGGTTGGAGATGGTAATATCCAACTCGCCGGCCTCTATCTTCTCATACTTTTCGGCACTGATGCCGATGGTCTCAGCCATCTCACTCACGGGAATGTCGAGTACATCACGCAGTCCCTTCAGGCGCTCGCCTATCTGTTTCAGTTGTTCGTCCATATCTTTTTTTGTTTACTGTTTACTGTTTACAGTTTACAGTTGATTACCTGTGCGGGTGTTTCGGCCTCCAGTCATATCATCTGTAAACTGTAAACCGTCAACTGTAAACAATTTCTTTATTTCGCTCCTGCCTTCAGCCCTCTAATCACGGCGGAGGTGAAGCCTGCGTGTTCCATCTCGTTGAGGCCCTTGATGGTCACGCCGCCAGGGGTCGTCACCAGATCGATGGCTGCCTCAGGATGCAGGCCGCTGGCCTCGAGCAGTTCCACGGCACCCTTCATCGTCTGCATCACGATGGCCTTCGCGTCGTCGGCCTTGAAACCTAACTCCACACCACCTTCGGCTGCTGCACGGATATACCGCATGGCATAGGCGATGCCACAAGAGGCCAGCGTCGTTCCTGCTGCCAGATGCTGCTCATCCGTAATCAGCGTATTGCCCATCTCGTCGAAGATGCTGACAACCGTCTTGATATGACTCTCTGATGCTCCGATAGGGACGATGAATGTCATTGACGCCATCTCTGCGATGGCGATATTCGGAATCACGAGGAAAAGCGGCGGGCACTGCTCACCCAACCATCCCTTGATGCTCTCCGACGATACGCCGGCGGCAATCACGATCAGGATCTGTCGTACAGGATCGAGTTCGGGCTTAATGTCCTTCAGCACACGCTCAACGAGCCAGGGTTTCACTACGACACACACGATGTCGGCAGTATCGGCAGCCAACTTATTGTCCGTCGTCACGCTGACCCCCATCTTCGAGAATTTCTCAACCACGGCCTGTGAAGGGTCGCTCACGGTGATGTCTTCATTCTTGAACTGCTGACCCTTGATGAGGCCTTCCACAGTGGCGCCGCCCATCGCGCCTGCTCCTATTACTGCTATTTTCATATTTTTATTTTGTTTACAGTTTACGGTTTACAGTTGATTACCTATGCGGTTGTTTCGGCCTCCAGTCATATCATCTGTAAACTGTAAACCGTCAACTGTAAACAGAATTCATTCAAGTACTCTTTTCATCCTCATAATGAAATCGTCTGCATCCTGCTTCGTCAGACAGAGTGGCGGCAGCAGGCGCAGGATATTCGTACCGGCACAGCCCGTGAAGCAATGTTCCTGATAGATCAGCGGCTGGCGCACATCCTTATGTGGGATGTCAAGGTCGATGCCAATCATCAGACCACGACCACGCACTTCGACGATATGCTGCTCTGTCTTCTGGAGTTCCTTCAGTTGTTCTATCAGGTAGGAGCCTACGATATTGGCATTCTCCACCAGATTCTCCTCTTCGAACACGTCGAGCACGGCCAGTGCTGCGGCGCAGGCCAGATGATTGCCGCCGAAGGTCGTACCCAATTGTCCATAGACGGGCTTGAACTCCGGACTGATCAGCACGGCTCCCATCGGGAAGCCGTTGGCGATGCCCTTGGCCACGGTGATGATATCCGGACGGATGTCGAGCCACTGGTGAGCGAAGAACTTACCGCTTCGTCCGTAGCCACATTGTATCTCGTCGCAGATCAGGATGGTGCCATACTTCTTGCAGGCAGCAGCCAGACCCTGTGCAAACTCCTTTGTGGCGAGTTTGATGCCGCCCACGCCCTGGATACACTCCAGGATTACAGCACAGACATCACCCTTTGCCAACTCCGTCTCCCACGCCGCCAGGTCGTTCATCGGCAGATAGGTCACGTGGCTGTTGTCGTTGATGGGGGCGATGATCTTTGGATTGTTCGTCACCTCCACTGCCAGACTTGTACGGCCATGGAAAGCCTTTTCGCATGAAAGCACCCTTGTCCTGCCGTTAGTGAACGAGGCCAGCTTCAAGGCATTCTCGTTGGCCTCGGCACCACTGTTAATCAAGAATAACTGGTAGTCATCGTAGCCGCATGCCTTTCCTAAGCACTCTGCCAACTCAGCCTGTAACTTATTGATGACGGAGTTGGAATAGAACCCCAGTTTGCTTACTTGCTCAGATACTTTCTCTATATAATGCGGATGTGAATGTCCAATCGAAATCACGGCATGGCCTCCATAGAGGTCAAGGTATTCTTGACCTTTGTCATCCCATACCTTACAACCTTTGCCCTTTACGATGTTCACGTCGAAGAGCGGATATACGTCGAATAGCTTCATATTTACACCTTATATTATAATTGGCTGCAAAGTTACTGCAAATATCCGACAAATCGCAAACTTCTTTCGTCTTTTTGCATAAAAATGTCAATTGCATACCTCAAATTGTATGCAATTGACATATTCTTGCAGATATAGCCAGACCTTATTTTCCTTTGCTATTCCTTTGGAGTTATGATCATGTCCTTCACGGCTTCGACATCATTTTTGTCGATGATACCATCGCCAGTGACATCGGCATTGGCACCGTGGATGGACTTGGTGTTGTCATCCACAAAGACCTGAATCACCACGATGTCGGCCACGTTCACCTTTTGGTCGTTATTGGCATCGCCCTCGAGGGTCTGAGTGGTTTCGAAGGTGGCCGAGGAGGAAGGCGACAGGGTGCCGTCAGAGAATTTCAGCTGATAGTGCAGCGTGTGCTCACCTTGTCCCACACTGCTGGCATCAATCGTTGTAGAGAGGTTCGTGATGGCAGATTCTTTGATGAGGGCATCGTTTACATCAAACCAGTATTGAATGGCTGTCGCCGTTATTGTCTTGGCGCTAACCTTCATAAACATCCTGGATACGGGAATACCTGCCACCCCATGGTTGTCAACCACCTGATAGTGGATGGTATGAATCCCTTCCACGAGGGCAGCGGCATCGATGGTGGTTGCTCCACTTGCAATATCGGTGGTCTTTACCCCCTTTACATCACTATCAAACCAGTAGCGCAACGATGCTGCTGTTGTAGATGATTCTCTAGCCTTGAAGAATATCTTTGAAGCGGTAATACCTGCTATGCCTTTATTGTCTACCACTTGGTAGTGGATGGTATGGATTCCTTCCATAAGTACAGAGGCATCGATGGCAGAAGTACCACTGGCAATATCAGTAGATTTTACACTCTTCGAGTCGCTATCAAACCAGTAGTGTAACGATGCTGCTGTTGCAGATGATTCGCCAAGCTTGAAGAACAACTTTGATGCGGAAATACCTGCTATGCCCAGGTTGTCTATCACCTGATAGTGAACAATATGGATTCCACTCACGAGTGCAGAAGCATCGATTGTGGTTGAACCACTTAATGTACTCGTTGTTTGGATGTTGACGTCATTGTTAAACCAATAACGTAACTGTGAGGCTGTAGTTTCCTGTGGAAATCCAGAAAGGTCTATCGTTTGCCCGCGAGCACCCATGGTAAATCCGCAAAAGACTATGAATAGAATAATTGTTTTACGCATAAGCCACAAAATCAATTTTAGTTATACTCGCAAACTATAGCTTATTCGTTAATACCTATAGTTACGCTCAGCTGTCCTTCAGTATCAGTCGCATTGCCAACTGTCATCGTGGTAATCAGAGGATAAGAAGGCCTGGAACTGTAAGGCTTCATGCCGCCATAAAGACCAATTTCTGTTCCGTCTGTACCTAAGTATTTAGCCTTGCCCTCATCAGTCATCTCAAAGGACTCCGTGTCGGAATAGTTACCAGTGAAACTCTTGAACGTTGCTTCATAATCAAATTCAGCAGTGCCCGGATGTGAAGCCAATGCCCTGTAAATGTCATACGCATGGTTTCCTCCGTTGTATTTGGGGGTAATACAGTTTGTAACCTGAGCATCAGCGGGAAGGTAATCCTCAGAATATCCGTTGCAGAATATAATGCAGTTGTTCCAGGTTGATTGGGTAAGTCCTCTCAAACTTCTTTGATTAACGATACAGTTGACAACAGTTATGTCTCCATTCTGATACTTCCCTATTGCTGTCACGTAGCTATTGAGGAAAGTAACTGTATTGTTTCCTCCAACGTAGACGTGATCTGTTATCTTACAATTGACAAACATCTGATCGGTTACAGCATCCGATTCTGTTGCATTCTGAAGAGAAACGAATTGGCACTTTACGAAATACGGATTTGCAAACGTTCCTTTTGTATACATAGTGCCGGTACATCTGATGCCCTCCATTGTAAAACGGTTTGCGTCTTCTGTAGGAATCCAGATGTTGAAGTTGCCAATGATATAGGTTGGCTCTGCACTATCTATGCCAGCTCCACGCAGTGTAATTGCTTTAGTGATGTCGGTGCCATTAAAGGTGCCGCCAGAGAGGCTGATGATGTCGCCGCTCTCTGCGACAGGCTCTGCCTGTTTGAGTGCGTCAGCTCCATAGAAATACGTGACATTAGTACCGTGGCTCAACGAAGCCACAACAGTGTTCTGTGCGAAACTCGTGACAGCAAACAGCATGCCCGCCACGAAAAGGAATAATTTCTTCATAATTACTTGTTTTTGATTGATGTATATAATTTACCGCGCAAAGATAGAACAAAATTATGAGAAAAGACTCTCATCTTGCAAAAATCGACTCTTGTTTTGCAAAACGAGAGTCGATTGTCTGTAAAGCCCGTTCTTTATGCCTGACATTACACTGTATTTAAATTAAAAAAATAACTTTTCTATGTTATGTAGTTCCTTTTTTAATCCCACATGTACAAAATGGCTGCAAATATGCCGCTCTATAGCCAATGCTCTCAGCTTTTCTTGGCTTTCGGGCAGTGCTGACAAAGGAAATGGTAGACGAAGTCGAAGTCTTCGTCGGCGACATAGACGCGGTTTTTGTTCAGCGGCTGGTTCACCTTGATGAGGTTCCTTCTGCGGCAAGGTATAAGGCGCGTCACCTGGGCCAACGTGGAGGTCGAGGTGGAGTGAGAACTCGACAGTATGCCGGCTCCCGCCACACTTGGGCGGCGTGTCAGCAGACCTACGATGGTTGTCAGCAAGCCCAGCGTCTTGGCCTTTTTCATTTGCCGGGGCAACTGTTCATGGATGATTTCCCGCTCGTCCAACGTGAAACGCACCTTGTACTTCCAATCGTAGGTCCACGCTACGATGACGTGAGCCACCACCCCCAGCGCCATCATCAGCAGCAGAATCAACAGGAACAGGCGCGTCTGAAACCACAGCGACTCTAGCCCCAGGTTGCCATCGCAGGCTGTAATCGCCACCATGAAGAGCCACACGATGCCGATGCTGATGCCCAGCACCTTGAACACATCTGTCAAGATGCTGGGATTCTTCAGCATCGATACCTCATACACCCAACGGTACTTCCCGTCGGGGCAGAGCGTCGCACGGTTGTCTTTTGAAAGGTTCATAACGGTCTAATGCAAGTCCTTCAATGTGGTCCTTAAATACCGACAGTCGCCAGGTGAGGCCTGGCGACTGTCTTAGAGCCTTGCCCTGGATCAGCGCAGGGTGAATACAAACTCCAGGTCGGTCCTGTCTACAGTGCCCTTGAGTATCAGTTTGCACTTCTCTGGCGACTTCTCGAAGGATACCGAGGCCTCGCCGGTGAACAGCGAGATGGCATTCGCCCTGTCATTCCAAGTGTACGACAGTGTGCCGGCATCCATCTGCTTCCAGCGCCAGATGCCCACGTCGGCCTTCCTGTTCTGGTAGTTGATGGCGAAGAGGCCCTTGGAGTCGAAGTAGATGCCCTGGATGATGGTGTTGGCCTCAAACTGGTCTTTCAGCGTTCCGAAGTTCTCCTCATACCACGCCTTGACGTTTGCCAGGTTGACGGGCACGGAGAACTCCTTGCCGAGTTTCGTGCCCTCGACGATGGCGGTCACCATGACCTTCTCGATGGTCCAGGGACGGCTGCACAGATTGTCTGTCTGTGTGCCTGGGGTCACTGCCGAGCTGGTGTCAATGGTTCCGGTGGTCTTGACGGTCGTGCCGTTCTTCCAGGTGAGAGTGACATCATAGCCCGTTCCTGAAGGCTCGTACGACATGGTCATGCCATTGTCGAAGGTGAAAGTGCCGCCGCTGTAGCTGTACTTGCCGAACTCGTAGCTGGTGGCGTCGCTAGCGCGGGTCGCCCTTGTCTGACTTCCGCCTTCACGGGTGATCATATAGGCTCCGCTGTCCATCATGCGAAGCTGCGTGATGCCGTCGGCATTGCCCCCGGTGATGTTCATGACGGTGGCCTGATCCTTGTAGGCGGGGGCGGTGAGTACCACGCTGGTGCCCTTGTCGCCGCCAGGGGTGTCGCCGTCATCGTCACCGCCGCAGGCCGTGGCGGTGAACAGCGTTGTGGCCGCAAGGGCCATCATCATATATATCTTTTTCATACTTGTCTAATAATTAAAACAGTCTATAGGTGAGGCGGATGGTGAGCACGGGCCATACGGGGAACTTGGAGATGACGTCGTAGTACTTGTTGCTCTCGCTTCCCAGGTCGTCCTTGGTCACTTCGAGGTCCATGCCCGTCTGCTTCTCATACACTTTGGGCTTGCCCCAGAACTGCACGCCGAGGTCGCCGCTGACGCCGAAGCGCTTGCGGGGGACGGAGCGGCCGATGCCGATGCCGACGTATGGCCTGAACTTGTTGACCTTGATGGCACCGTGGGCATAGCCGTTCTGGTCGAAGCCTACGATATAGTCGCCGATGACGATACCCTCGCCAGGCTCGAAGTCCTTCACGGGAATCAGGTTCTCGAGGGTGGCCACCTCGTCAGTGCCGTAATAGAATCCGGCCGTGGCGTGGAACGACGAATTGCGGAAGGGGTAGAAGTCGAACAGCAGATGGCCCGTGCTGAAGTGGCTCTTGCCTTCGGCCTCGGTCTTGCCTCTTTCCTTCTTGCCCTTTGCCCTGTAGTCCACATCCTCCTTATACTTGAAGGTGGGGAAGAAATTGTATCCAGCACGCACCTGGACATAATTGCCGATGGGGGCTGACACGTCGATGCCGGCACCTGTCGTACCAATGACCACACCTGCAGCCACATGGTCGAAGATGCCGAACTCATCTACTTCGTCCTGTGCCTGGACGGGTTGTGGAGACAAGGTCATTGCCAAGGCGGTCATGGCCGCGAGGCAGATTGCTTTGTTTTTTTTCATACGTTTGTGTTTGTTTAGTGAATACTATGATTAATTGTTTTGTGATGTGGTCTTATTATCTGATGACTACTTTCTTTGTCTTGCCGTTCTGGCGGATGATGTTCAGGCCCTTGCGGCGGCATGCTGATACGACGGCCACGGAGGTTGAACCATTCCATTATTATAGTTGTTGATTAATACGTCGCAAATATATGCAAAAAGTTTGGAAAAAGACTCTCGTTTTGCAAAAATCGACTCTCATTTTGCAAAACGAGAGTCGATTTTTGGAGATTTGGGCAAAATAGACTCGCTGG